>ENA-UOIY01000020-UOIY01000020.1-human-gut-metagenome-genome-assembly--contig:-P114-NODE-20-length-263268-cov-82.334569_pt1 | contig 263268 bp, 264 predicted proteins | sample MGYA00242335_ERZ723882 | MGnify/ENA metagenome assembly ERZ723882 | reverse complement strand
GTCCCGCCGCCGGGTACGCATTTTTCGGCGGGGCACGCGGGCCCCGCCCTACGGGGCAGGTACGTTATCCACCCGTAGGGGACGGCGTCCTGCCGTGGAGCGAAGCGGAACAAATGCCCTTGGGGTACGACGTCCCGATCCACACGGTTCTTGTCCCGCCCCTGCTTACACAAAAAAAGAAACGCCCGCGGGCGTTTCTTTTTTTGCTCAGACGAAGAAATCAAAACGGGGATGCTCCCGGGTGACGGTGCCCACCTCGATGTCCAGCCCATCGCCGAAATACTTCTTCAGCAGCGCCACCAGCTCGTCGGCGGCGGCCTGTACCTCGGCGGCGTTCACGTCGGAGAAGCCGTCGATGGGGAACAGGATGGCCTTGGTGTTCTCGGTGATCTTGCCGCGCTCGGACTGCCGCCACGTCCAGCGGCGGGTGCGGATCTCGTGGCCGCAGGCGTACACCGCCTCGCCCGCGTCCGGCGCTTCCTCCTCCGTGGAGCCGAAGGGGATGAACGTGTCGCCCTCCTGAGCCAGACGGACGTCCAGCCCGTCCTCGATGGTGTCCAGATCGTGGGCGCCCATGGGCAGCCGGTGCTTGATGGACACGGCGTTGCCCAGATCCACGGCGGCATTGATGTGGGGGAAGCCCTTGCCCTTGGCGATGCGGGTCAGCAGCGCCTCGATGGAGCACAGGAACTTGTTGGGGTTGATGCCCAGAGAGGTAAACGCCGCGCGGTAGGGCAGAATGTCCTCTGTCTCCTTGGGCTTTTTGCCCGCAAAATACGTCTCGCAGGCGGCTACGTTCTCAGCCAGCATCTGCTCCAGCTCCGGGATCTCGTGGGTGTTGTCCAGCCCGCGAACAGCCACCGCGCCGAAGCAGGCGTTGGGCAGCTTGTCGAAGAATTCCTTCGATACCTGATAGTACATGGCGTTTCCTCCTTCTGGAAAATCTCAGTCGTATGTAATGATGTGGTATTGTAACGCTTTAAAGGGCAAAATGCAAGGGCTTTTTTACCGCTGCTCCGCGCCCAGCTTCAGACCCATTTCAAAGGCCTGCCTGTTCAGGGGCAGCAGGGCGGGCTTCTTGCCCAGCTTGTGCTCGATGGTGCTCCACACCACGTGGGCGGGCACCACCTGCGTATAGCCGATGTACACGCCCAGCATGATGATATTCAGCACCTTGGCGCTGCCCAGCTCCAGCGCCAGCTCCGTAACGGGCGCCTTCACCACCTTGATATCGCTGCGGGTGATGTCGCTTTTCACGATGGAACTGTTGATGAACAGCGTGCCGCCGGGCACCAGCTTGTAGAGGAATTTGTTCAGGCTGGGGTCGTTCATGACGATGAGATCGTCCATGCGGTCGCCCAGCGGCGCGCCGATGTCGTCGTCGGAGATGACCACATAGCAGTTGGCGGTGCCGCCCCGCTGCTCCGCGCCGTAGGAGGGGAAGAACGTCACGTTCTTGTCCGTGGAGCTGCAGGTGGCCTCCGCCAGGAACTTGCCCAGCGTCATGACGCCCTGCCCGCCGAAGCCGGCTACCATCAGATTCCGTTCCATTTACGCACCCTCCTTGTCCTTGTCGCGGATCACGCCCAGCGGGAACTCCTTGAACATCTTGTCCTCAAGAAAGTCCAGCGCCTCCAGCGGCTCCAGACCCCAGTTGGTGGGACAGCTGGTGACGATCTCCACCAGCGAGAAGCCCTTGCCGTCCAGCTGGTTCTGGAAGGCCTTGCGGATGGCGGCTTTGGTCTTGGCTACGTTGGCGGGATTGTTGCAGCTGGTGCGCTCCAGATAATAGGGAGCCGTCAGCTGGTTCAGGATCTCGCACACATGCATGGGGTAGCCGTGCTCCTTGGGGTCGCGCCCCTTGGGGGCGGTGGTGGCCTTCATCCCCACCAGCGTGGTGGGTGCCAGCTGGCCGCCGGTCATGCCGTAGATGCCGTTGTTGACGAAGATGACGGAGATGTTCTCACCCCGGTTGGCGGCGGACATAGTCTCCGCCAGACCGATGGAGGCCAGATCGCCGTCGCCCTGATAGGTGAACACCAGCGTCTCGGGATTGCTGCGCTTGGCGCCGGTGGCCACGGCGCAGGCGCGTCCGTGGGCAGCCAGCAGATAGTCGTAGGTGAAGTAGCCCATGCCCAGACCGCAGCAGCCCACGCCGATGGCGCAGGTGCATTTGTCCAGCATGTTCATCTCCTCCAGCACCTCGCCGATGAGCTTGAAGAGGGTGCTGTGCATACAGCCGGGGCAGAAGCCGTCCACCATGTCGGGCTGGATGCCCTTTGTTCTCGCGTATACCTTTTCCATATTCCGGCACCTCCTTATCGCGCCAGCAGCGCTTTGGCGGCGCTGATGACCTCGTCGCGTCCCATGATCTCGCCGCCCGCGTGGAGACACGTCTCGATGGGGCAGCGATCCGTTACAGCCAGACGGATGTCGTCCACCACCTGCGCAGGGATGCACATCTCCACGTCCAGAATGGCCTTTACCCGGCCGAAGTCCAGCCCGGCAAACACGTCGGAGGGGAAGGGGTACAGGGTCTTGGGGCGGATCAGCCCCACCTTACAGCCCTCCGCCCGCAGCAGCTTTACGGCGGAGCGGGCGATGCGTCCGCAGATGCCGTAGCCGGTGACGACCACCTCGGCGTCGTCCAGATACAGCGTCTCCGCCTCGCTGGGCCAGCTCTTGTACAGCTCCTCGGCCTTTTGGCAGTGGCGCTCCTGCTCCTTGGTGTCCCAGCGCCCGGCGTCGATGGTGGCGCGGGGCTCCTTATAGGAATCGTGGCCGATGGCCGCCCAGCTGCGGCACTGCTCCTTCAGCGCCCTGACCTCCTCTGCGGAGCGTTCCGGCGGCAGCTCCACCGGCTCCATGATGGTGCCCATGACGCCGTCGGAGAGGATCAGCACCGGATTGCGGTCCTGCTGGGCGTAGTCAAAGGCGGCGTAGGTCATGTCCACGGCCTCCTGCACGGTGGAGGGGGAGAACACCCGCATCTTGAAGCCGCCGTTGCCGCTGGCTTTGGTGGCCTGGGTGTAGTCCTGCTGCGCCGGTTGGATGGTGCCGATGCCGGGGCCGCCCCGCTGCACGTTCACATATACGATGGGGACGCGGGCGCTGGCGCAGAAGCTGACGCCCTCGCTCATAAGGCTGATGCCGCAGGAGCTGGAGCTGGTCATGGCGCGGGTGCCTGTGCCCGCCGCGCCGTACACCATGTTGATGGACGCCACCTCACTCTCGCCCTGCACGAAGCTGCCGCCCACCTCCGGCAGCCGCCGCGCCAGATACTCCGGGATCTCGTTCTGGGGGGTGATGGGATAACCGGCGAAGAACCGGCAGCCCGCCCGCACCGCCGCCTCCGCGATGGCCTCGGTGCCCTTCATGAATATTCTTGCCATGCTCTCGCCTCCTTATCTGTACACTTCGATGGCTGCGTCGGGACACATGCGCCCGCAGATCGCGCAGCCGATGCAGTTTTCCGGATGAGCGGCTACCACGAAGGGATAGCCCTTGGAGTTGACCTCGTGTCCCACGGCCAGCACGCCCTTGGGACAGAACTTCACGCAGTAGCCGCAGCTCTTGCAGCTCTCCGCGCGGATGGTGACTTGCGCCATTTCGATTCCTCCTTTTTATTCATCAAGTCCCGCAGCCGGGACGGACATACGCGGTGTGATGGGGATCAGCGGCAGCTCGGTGTGACTCTCCACCTGCGGCAGCAGGGACTCCGTCACCGCCGCCGCCTCCACGGTCACATAGGGGGACAGCAGCCGCAGCCCCGTCTCCAGACCGGTGAGGAATTCCTCCGCCGTGGTCTGCGCGCCCAACGAGGGATTCAGCAGGAACCGGGGCAGCCCCAGCCGCGCGGCGCGCAGCACGGCGCTGAGCGTTCCGTCGATGTGCTCCACGGTGCCCGACCAGGGGCGGTAGGGATTCACCACAAAGTAGGCATCCGCGCTTTTCAGCAGGTGGGCGCAGCCGCCGATGAGCCGCGCGCCGGTGTCGTTGCCGCCCACGTCCAGAATGACGGTGCGCTTTTCGTCCAGCAGCGCCGGTACAAGGCCGCCCACCTGCGTGGGCGCATCGGCGGTCTGGTGCTCGAAGCGGACGGACACGCCCGCGCTTTCCAGCAGGCTCTCCACATCACGGGAGCGCATCAGGGGCTTCGTCTGATCCAGATCGAAGAAGGACACCGTTTTTCCCTCCGCTGCCGCCTGAAGCGCCCAGTGGACGGACAGCTCGGATTTACCGCAGCCGGCCTCCCCCAGAAATACCGCAATGCGCCGGGTGGGATCGGGTACATAGCGCGCCATAGACGCCCTCCTTTACTCTTTTAAAGCGTTGTTGATTTTGGCTTCATTATATCGCACCGCCGCCGGCGTGAAAAGCGGGAATGTATGAGAGGGTATCGGAAACCCTTATAACCTCTTTCTGGAAAAATGCTCCATAGTCGGAATATAATCCGATAATACCGAACAACGACCCTTGCATTTCGACCGTTATTCTGTAAAATATAGAGCGAGACTATCAGAAGGGCGGGACAGACCGTGTACACACCCCGACACCCCGTGCGAAGCATTGTTATCATGGCGTCAGCGCTGCTGGCGCTGTTTCTGCTGTCCTTCGTTGTGGGGCGCTACGGCGTGCCGCTGGGTCAGGTGGTGCGCATCCTGCTGTCAGGCGTGCTTCCCCTTGGGCAGACGTGGACGGACAACATGGCCATCGCCGTTCTGAACGTGCGCCTGCCCCGTATTCTGCTGGCCTGTCTGGTGGGGTGCGGCCTGTCCGCCGCCGGGACGGGGTACCAGACGGTGTTCCAGAACCCCATGGCGGCGCCGGACATTCTGGGTGCCTCCTCCGGCGCCTGCTTCGGCGCGGCGCTGGCCATCATGACGGGGCAGAGCGCCGTCATGATCACCGTATTCGCGTTTCTGGCCAGCCTGCTTTCCGTGGCGCTGGTCTATCTGGTGGGGAACCACACCCGGGGCAATCGCGTGGTGAACCTGCTGCTGGCGGGCATCATGGTGGGGTCGCTGTTCTCCGCCTGCACGTCTTATATCAAGCTGGTGGCCGACCCCACCAACCAGCTGCCCCAGATCACCTACTGGCTCATGGGCAGCCTGTCCGGTACGCGGATGGGCACGGTGCGGTTCGCCGCCGTCTGCATGGCGGTGGGGCTGGTGCCCCTGCTTTTGCTGCGGTGGCGGATGAACCTGCTGACCCTGTCGCCGGACGAAGCCCGCGCCATGGGAGTGCACACCGACCGGCTGCGTCTGGCGGTGATCCTCTCGTCCACGGTGCTGACAGCGGCGGCGGTGTCCGTGTCCGGTATGATCGGCTGGGTGGGACTGGTGATCCCACACCTGAGCCGCCGCATCGTGGGCAGCGACTGCCGCAGGCTGATGCCCATGGCCTGCCTGTTCGGGGCAGCCTTCCTGCTGCTGGTGGACAACATGGCGCGCTGCCTGACCGCAACGGAGATACCCATCGGCATACTGACCGCCTTTGTGGGCGCACCGTTCTTTATCTACCTGATGGTGAGAGGAGGCGACCGGGCGTGACGCTGACAGTGAAAGACCTGACGTATCGCTACGCAAAGACCGCCGCCCCTGTTTTGCAGGGAATATCCTTCACGGCGGAGAGCGGCGACTTCCTCTCGGTGCTGGGCGCCAACGGCGCGGGTAAAAGCACCCTGTTCCGCTGCCTGCTGGGAGGGCTGACGGACTATACCGGCGCCATCGAGCTGGACGGCCGGGACGTGCGCATCCTGTCCCGGCGGGAGACGGCGGAGCATATCGCCTACATTCCCCAGATACACCGTCCCACCTTCGGCTATTCGGTGCTGGATACCACGCTGATGGGTCTGACGAGGCAGCTGTCGCCCTTCCGCTCGCCCACGCCGGAGATGGAAAAGCAGGCCATGGACGCGCTGGAGCAGATGGGCGTGGCACAGCTGGCGGAGCGGAACTTCGCCACCCTGTCCGGCGGCGAGCAGCAGCTGGTGCTCATCGCCCGCGCCCTGTGCCAGCGGTCGGATATTCTGGTGATGGACGAGCCTACGTCCTCGCTGGATTACGGCAACCAGCTGCGGGTGCTGGAGCGGGTGCGTCAGCTGGCGCGGCAGGGCTACACGGTGCTGCTGTCCACCCACGATCCCCAGCACGCCCTGCGATTTTCCCAAAAGGTGCTGGCGCTCAGCGGCGGACAGGTGGCGGCGGACGGCTGCACAGCCGATGTGCTGACGCCGGAGTTGCTCCGGCGGCTGTACGGCGTGGAGGCTGTGGTGCTGGACACGCCCTGCGGCCGGGCGCTGCTGCCGGGAGAGGAGGGCGGTTCCTGTGTTTGAATGGACGGAGGAACGCGTGTCGTTCATGGCGGACGCCTGTGAACGCACGGACTTTCATACAAAGCTGGCGGCGCTGCTGTCGCCGTATCTGAAGAAAACGGACAGCGTCTGCGACGCGGGGTGCGGTCTTGGCTATCTCTCGCTGGCGCTGGCGCCTCTCGTCGGTCATGTGACGGCGGCGGAGCGGGACGACCGGGCGCTGGACGTGCTGCGCCGTCAGCTGGCGCGGCGGCATATCCGCAATGTGACCCCACTGTGTACCGATGTGCTGGCCTATACGCCGTCGGAGCCCTTTGACGCCATGGTGTTCTGCTTTTTCGGCAGCATGGAGGAGATTGTCGCCGCCGCCCGCCGCCAGTGCCGGGGAACGGTGCTGGCCATCGTCCGGGACGACACGTGCCACCGGTTTTCCGGTGCGCCCCGTGAGCCGGGACGCCACAGCTTTACGAGCGCCTGCGGCTATCTGGAGCGGCAGGGCATCCCCTACACCAGCCGCCGCATGGCGCTGGACTTTCCCCAGCCTCTCCGCACGCGGGAGGACGCGCAGCGCTTCGCGGCGCTGTACGGCGGGGGAGACGCGGCGGAAGCGCTGCCCACATCACTTGTTTCCACCGGCGATCCGGAATTTCCGTGGCAGCTGCCCGGCGTCCGGCGCTTTGGATTGATTGTATTGAAAGGAGAAAACACATGAACAAGAACGTGAAACGGCTGCTGGCACTGGTGCTGGCGCTGGTCATGAGCCTGAGCCTGTTCGCCTGCGGCCAGAAGCAGCAGCCGGACGCAGCGGATGAGGGCACACAGACGGAGACCACCCGCGTGTTCACGGACTCCTGCGGCCGCGAGGTCACGGTGCCCGCCGACATTCAGAAGATCGCCGTATCCGGCCCTCTGGCGCAGATGGTGGTGTTCGCCATCGCGCCGGACAAAATGGTGGGCGTGGCCAACGCGTGGGACGAGAGCGCCAAGGCCTATTTTGACGCCAAATATCTGGAACTGCCCCTGCTGGGACAGCTGTACGGCGGCAAGGGTGAGCTGAATCTGGAGACGCTGCTGGCGGCGGCGCCGGACGTGGTCATCGACGTGGGCGAGCCCAAGGACAGCATGGCGGAGGATCTGGACGCGCTGCAGGAGCAGACCGGCATCCCCTTTGTCCATATCGACGCGTACCTTGCCTCCATGGACGACACCTATGCCATGCTGGGCGACCTGCTGGCCATGCCCAACGAGGCGCAGGGGCTGGCGGACTACTGCCGCTATGCCTATGACAAGGTGAAGGCCATCGCCGACAGCGTGGAGAAGGTCGATCTGCTGTATATCACCGGCGAGGAGGGGCTGAACGTCATCGCGCGCGGCTCCTACCACGCGGAGGTCATCGACATGCTGTGCAATAATCTGGCCGTGGTGGACGAGCCGTCCAGCAAGGGCACCGGCAACGAGGTGGACATGGAGCAGATCCTCAACTGGAACCCCGATGCGGTGATCTTTGCCCCCGGCAGCATTTACAGCACCGTGGCGGACAACGAAAACTGGCAGACCATCCCGGCCATCAAGGACGGCAGGTATTACGAGGTACCCATGGGGCCGTACAACTGGATGGGCTTCCCGCCCAGTGTCCAGCGCATTCTGGGTATGCAGTGGATGGCCAAGGTACTCTATCCCGACGCGGCGGATTATGACATGTACGAGACGACCCAGACGTACTTCCAGCTGTTCTATCACTGCGATCTGACTGCGGAGCAGTACGCGGCGCTGACCGCCCACTCTCTGGCGGCGGACTGAGATAACTGACCTTCCCATACCCGCCCGCAGGGGCGGGTATGCGGGATTATCCCCACAACGCAAAGGAGCATTTTATGAACAACATCTTTCAGACGCTGGTCTATCAGCGGGAGAAGAAAAAGGACACCGTGCTGGCTACCATCATCTGGGACGACGGCTCGGCGCCCCGGGGCAAGGGAAGCCAGATGCTGGTGGGCGCGGAGGGGCTGCTGGCCGGCACCATCGGCGGCGGCGCTGTGGAGCTGAAGAGCATCCGGCTGTCCCAGGAGCTGCTCGCCAGCGGCGGCAGCGGCTTCATCCGGGAGTTCAGGCTGTCCCGGGACGGCGAGCTGGGCATGGCCTGCGGTGGCGACGTGACGGTGCTGTTCAGCCCGGCGCGGCTGGAGGATGGCGGCTGGGACGAGACGGCGGCAGAGGTGCTGCGGCGGGTGCGGCAGCGCACACCGGGCTGGCTGGTGCTGCCGCTGGACGGCGGCGCGCCCCGCGTGACGGAGCAGCCGGAGACGGACGAAACGTGCTTCTCCGTGGAGCTGCCGGTGGGCGAGCGGGCGCTGATCTTTGGCGCGGGGCATATCGCCCGTGCGCTGGTGCCCCTGCTGCGGACGGTGGGCTTCCGGCCTGTGGTGCTGGACGACCGTCCCGGCTTCGCCACGGCGGAGAATTTCCCCCAGGCGGACAAGACGATCTGCGCGGCGTTCACGCCCCTTGAGGACTCGGTAACGCTGACGCCGGAGGACTATGTGGTCATCATGACCAACGGCCACGAGCACGACTTCCAGTGCGAGGTGCAGGTGCTGCGGCGTGAGACGGCCTATGTGGGCGTCATCGGCTCCCGGAAAAAGACTGCCTATGTGAACCAGCGGCTGCGGGAGGCGGGCATCCCGGAGGAGAAGATCGCCTTTGTCCACACGCCCATCGGCACGGCGATCAAGGCGGTGACGCCGGAGGAGATCGCGGTGTCCATCGCCGGAGAGATGATCTGCGTCCGTGCGACCCGGCGGGAGGCTGCGGGGGAGGTACATCATGGCTGCCCCATGCACTGAGCACCTGTTCCTCACCGGCGAGAAGGGCGTGGGCAAGTCCACGCTGGTGCGGCGCCTGCTGGAGGGGCACACCCCCTGCGGCTTCCGCACCGTCCGTGTGGCAGGGGTGATGGACAGGCCGTCGGTGCATCTGCTGCCCGCCGTGGGCGGCGAAGCGACGGCGGACAACCTGCTCTTTTACTGCGGGGAGTGCGATGCCGCCCGGTTCGACACACTGGGTACGGCGGCGCTGGCGCAGCGGTACGGCGACGTGCTGCTGATGGACGAGCTGGGGCCTGCGGAGTCGCAGGCCGCGGCGTTCTGCGGCGCGGTGCTGGCAGCGCTGGACGGCGATATGCCGGTGCTGGGCGTTTTGCAGAAGGCGGACACGGCCTTCCTGCGGGCGGTGGCATCACACCCGCGTGTGCGGGTGGTGACGGTCACGGAGGAAAACCGGGATCGCCTGCGGCAGGAACTGCATCTGTAAAAAGGACGGCTTTGCCGTCCTTTTTTTCGCCGCATGCTTCCCTTTGGGCGGGCTTTGCGGTATACTATCAGAAAACGACAGGAGGTGACGTGGTGGAGCTGAAGATCATCACCGGCCGCGCCGGCGTGGGCAAGAGTCGGTGGGTGCTGGATAGAATGGCGGCGCGGCGGGGGCAGTGCGGACAGGTGCTGCTGGTGCCGGAGCACGCCACCCACGAGGCGGAGCTGGATCTCTGCCGGGCGCTGGGCGACACCGCCAGCCGTGACGGAGAGGTGCTGAGCTTCCAGAGCCTGGCCACGCGGGTGCTGGCGCAGACCGGCGGTCTGGCGGAGGTGACGCTGGACAACGGCGGAAAAATACTGACCATGCGGCGCGCCTTGCAGGAGGTGGCGTCGTACCTGACGGTGTTCGCCAGACCGTCCCAGCGTCCGGCATTCCTGCGGGAGCTGGTGGCGCTGGCGGACGAGCTGTACGCCTACCGTGTCGCGCCGCAGGAGCTGATGGAGCAGGTACAGGCCATCCCCGGCGCGGCGGGGGAGAAGCTGCGCTCCACGGCGCTGCTGTTCGGCGCCTATGACGCCCGGCTCCACGGCGGCGGGCGGGACGCCCGGTCGTGGGTGCAGAAGCTGTGCGACGCACTGCCGGAGTCCGGGTATCTGGCGGGCAAGGATGTGTACATCGACGGGTTCTCCTACTTCAACCGTGTGGAGGAGGACATCATCGCCGGGATGCTGCGGCAGGCGAACAGCGTGACGGTGACGCTGCTGGGGGACGACAGCGACACGCAGCTGTTCCGCAACGGCGTGGAGCAGCGGCGGCGCTTGCAGCGCCTGGCAAAGGAACACGGCTGCAAATGTGAAGTGATAAACCTTGTCAGCTGTGACGATACGGCGCTCGGACACTTGGAGCGCCACTTCTTCGGTACGGACGAGCCGTGGGAGGGCGATACGCCGCCCATCACGCTCTATCAGGCGCATACGGCCTATTCCGAGGTGGAGTATGTGTCGGCGCAGCTGCGCCGTCTGGCGCGCGGCGGCGTCCGCTGGCGGGATATGGCGGTGGCGGCGCGGAATATGGAGGTCTACGGCCCGCTTTTGGAGGCGGTGTTCCGGAGGGACGGGATACCGGCCTACATCAGCCGCCGCAGCGACATTCTGGAGCAGCCGGTGCTGACGCTGCTGCTGAGCGCCGTGGACGCGGTGACAGGCGGTTTTGAGTACGAGGACGTGTTCCGCTGTCTCAAGACCGGCATGACATCGCTGACGGCGGAGGAGTGCGACCTGCTGGAAAACTATGTGATCCGGTGGGAGATCCGGGGCAGCGTGTGGCTGCGGGACGAGGACTGGACAGCCGACCCGGAGGGCTACGGCGGCGAGATGACCGACAAGCGCCGTGAGCAGCTGGCGCAGGTCAATCAGGTGCGCCGCAAGGTGCGGCAGCTGTTCCTGCCCCTGAGTGAGGGGCTGAAAGCAAGCAAAACCGCCATGGGTAAGGCGGAAGTGCTTTACAGATTTGCGGAACGCGCCGGTACGCCGGAGGTGCTGGAGCAGCGGGAAAGGGAGCTGCGGGAGCAGGGGCAGGTACAGGCGGCGGAGGAATACGCCCAGCTGTGGCGCATCTTCTGCGATGTGCTGGATCAGTTCGTGGAGCTGCTGGGCGACACGGAGGTGGAGGGCGAGGAGTTCGCCCGTCTGCTGCGCCTGACGCTGAGCCAGTACGCCGTGGCCACCATACCGGCCACGCTGGATCAGGTGAAGGTCAGCCCGCTGAACCGGAACGACCGCCACACGGTGGCGCATCTGTTCCTGCTGGGCGCCAACGACCATGTGCTGCCCACGGTGGAAAAGCCGGGCGGCATACTGGATCAGCAGGAGCGTGAGCTTCTGCAGCAGCAGGGCATCCTGCTGTCGGACGCCACCTTCGACCCGCTGAGCAACGAATTGCAGAACATCTACGCGGCGCTGGCGCAGCCCCGGACATCCCTGACGGTGTCCTGGTGCGTGGGCGACGAGTCCGGGGCGCGGCTGCTGCCGTCCTTCGTGGTGGAGCGGATCAAAAAGCTGTTCCCGCAGGCAGCGGTGCTGCGGGAGGACGGCGCATACCGCCGGGAGCTGCCCGCCCCGGCGCTGGCGTTGGCGGGACAGCGGCCGGAGGGCGCCATGTGGCGCTATTTCCGGGAAAACGGACAGAGCAACCTGCTGGAACGGATGGCGGCTGCCCGCGCCATGGGGCGGGGACGGCTGTCGCCCCAGGCGGTGCGCAGCCTGTACGGCAGCACCGTGGCCATGTCCGCCTCCCGGCTGGATCGGGTAAAGAGCTGCCATTTCGGATATTTCATGGAGTACGGCCTGCGGGCGAAGGAGCGGACGCGGGCAGACTTTCAGGCGCCGGAGATCGGCACGTTCATCCACTACCTGCTGGAGAACATCCTCAAGGACGTGGATCGCCGGGGCGAAAGGCCGGGAAAGCGGGCGCTTTCGGACATGGTGCGGCGGTACACGGAGGAGTACGCCGCCAGCGCCATCGACGGCTATGGGCAGAAGTCCGCCCGGTTCCGGTATCTGTTCTCCCGGCTGCGGGAGACGGCGCTGGTCATCGTGGAAAACGTGCTGGACGAGCTGGAGCAGTCGGATTTCCGCCCGCTGGCCTTCGAGCTGGGCTTCGGCGGAAAGGACGGGCAGCTGCCCGCCGTGACAGTGACGGCGGGGGACACCACCCTGTCCGTCACCGGCAAGGTGGATCGGGTGGACGGCTGGATGAAGGACGGAAAGCTCTATCTCCGTGTGGTGGACTACAAGACGGGCAAGAAGGCCTTTGACCTGGCGGATGTGCGGTACGGACTGGGCATACAGATGCTGCTGTACCTGTTCGCCCTGCGGCGGTACGGCGGAAGCTATTTCGGCGCGGAGGTGGAGCCGGCGGGCGTGCTGTACGTCCCGGCGCGGGACGTGGTAAAGCGGGCGGACCGCGCCATCCCGCCGGACAAGCTGGAAAAGCAGCTGCGGGACGAGCTGCGCCGCACGGGTATGCTGCTCAGCGACCCGGAGGTGCTGTGCGCCATGGAGCACAGCGCACTGGAAAAGCCCTGTTACCTGCCCATCGCCGTGAAGGACGGGCAGGCCAGAGGACTGGCCGCCGGCGTGCTGGCGGACGCGGAGCAGATGGGCAAGATGGGGCGGTATGTGGACAGCCTGCTGCGGCAGGCGGCGCGGGAGCTGGGCGGCGGCAACATCGACGCCGACCCCTGCCGCCGGGGGCCGCAGGAGAGCGCCTGCGACTGGTGCCCCTTCGCGTCGGCCTGCTGGTTCGACGAAAAGCGGGACAAGCCCCGGTATCTGCAAAAGACGACGCCGGAGGAATTCTGGCAGATGGTGGACAGGGAGGAGGAACGCCATGGCTGACGTACAGCTGACGCCCCAACAGGCACAGGCGGTGACAAACAGAGGCGGCAGCCTGCTGGTGTCCGCCGCCGCCGGATCGGGCAAGACGAAGGTGCTGGTGGAGCGGGTGTTCTCCTACCTGACGGAGGAGCACTGCCATATCGACGATTTCCTCATTATTACATTCACCCGCGCGGCGGCGGCGGAGCTGCGCAGCAAGCTGGCCTCCGAGCTGGCCAAGCGGGTGGCGCAGTCGCCGGAGGATGAACATCTGCGGCGGCAGATGTTCCGGGTATATCAGGCGGATATCAAGACGGTGGACGGCTTCTGCGCGTCGCTGCTGCGGGAGCATGTCCACCTGCTGGAGCCGGTGGAGGGACACAGCCTGACGCCGGATTTCCGGATACTGGACGAGTCGGAGGCGTCGCTGCTGAAGGAGAAGGCGCTGGAGCAGGCGCTGGAGAGCTTCTACCAGCGCATCGAGCAGGGGGACGAGGGCTGCGCTTCGCTGGCGGCCACGCTGGGCTTCGGCCGGGACGACCGGGCGCTGGCGGCGCTGGTGCCGGAGCTGCACGGAAAGCTGCAGAGCCATCCCTACCCTGCCGCGTGGCTGGAAAAGGCGGCGGAGAGCTGGAAGCATCTCCCGCCGCGGCTGGGCGACAGCGTGTACGGCCGGGCGGTGATGGAGGACACGGTGCGCCGCGCCCTGTACTGGGCGGGGCGGCTGGAGCGCGCCGCGGAGCAGATGGATGGCTGCCAGCCGGTGTACGACGCCTACGCGGACAGATTTCTGGACGCGGCGGCGCAGCTGCGGCAGTATGAAGCGGCGGCGCAGGAGGGCTGGGACGCCATGGGGCGCGTGCAGGTGGTGTTCCGGCGGATGGGCACCGTGCGCGGCGACGAGTACGCGCAGGAGAAGAATGCCGCCCGCGCCGTGCTGGAAAAGTGCAGAAAGGCTGTGGGCAAGCTGTCCGCGCCCTACGAGACGGCGGAGGCGGAGCTGCTGGGCGACATGCAGGCCATCGCCCCGGCGATGGAGGCGCTGCTGGCGCTGACGGAGGACTTCGACCGGCGCTTCCGGGCGGAGAAGGTGCGGCGCAACGCCATGGATTTCTCCGATCAGGAGCACTACGCCGTGCAGCTGCTGAGCCGTCCGGACGGCACGCCTACGGAGCTGGGCGAGCAGGTGTCCCTGCGCTACCGGGAGATCATGGTGGACGAGTATCAGGACACCAACGAGGTGCAGAACTGCATCTTCCGCGCCGTGTCGCGGCAGGGAGAGAACATCTTCGCCGTGGGCGACGTGAAGCAGAGCATCTACCGCTTCCGGCTGGCCGAGCCGGGGATCTTCCTGGAGAAATACAGGACGTACGCCCCGGCGGAGCAGGCTGCGCCGGGTCAGCCCCGGCGGATGGTGCTCAGCCGCAATTTCCGCTCCCGCCGGGAGGTGCTGGACGCCACGAACTTCGTGTTCGGCGCCATCATGTCACGGGAGATGGGCGAGCTGGACTATACGGAGGAGCAGCAGCTGCATCCGGGCGCGGACTATCCCGAGGCGGCGGAGCGCGAGACGGAATTCCACTATCTCAGCGTGGAGGACACGCCGGAGCAGCGGTTCGACAGAGCGGCGGCGGAGGCGCAGTTCGTGGCGCGGCGGGTGCGGCGGCTGCTGGAGGAAAAATACCCGGTGCGCGGTGCGGACGGGAGCATGCGGCCGGTGGAGCCGGAGGACATCGTGATCCTCATGCGTTCGCCCGCTTCCCGGATGGCGGTGTTCTCCGCCGCGCTGGAGCGGGAGGGCATCCCCTGCGACGGCGGCGAGAGCGAGGACTTTTTCGCCGCCATGGAGATCGCGGTGGTGCTGTCGCTGCTGGAGGTGGTGGACAATCCCCGGCAGGACGTGCCGCTGATCGCAGTGCTGCGCTCGCCGCTGGTGGGCATGAGCGCCGACCGGCTGGCGGCCATACGCGCCGTGCAGCAGGAGGGGGACTATTACGAGGCGCTGCGGCTGGAGCAGGGGGAGGACGCGCAGGCGTTCCTGACGCTGCTGGATGAACTGCGGCAGGCGGGGCGGGAGATGTCCGCCGACAAGCTGCTGTGGTACATATACGACCGGTGCCATGTGATGGCTATTTTCGGCGCCATGGAGGACGGCGCGGCGCGGCAGGCGCGGCTGACGGCGCTGTATGACTATGTGCGGCGGCTGGTACAGAGCGGCAGGACGGGGCTGTTCGACTGCGTGAGCCACCTGCGGCAGCTGCTGGAAAAGGGCGATGCGCCCGTGGTCACGGCAGCTAAGGCCGCCGGCGGCGTGCGCATCATGAGCGTGCACAAGTCCAAGGGACTGGAATTCCCGGTGGTGATACTGGCCGACCTGTGCCGGGCGTTCAACCGGCAGGATATGGACAGGCCGGTGCTGGTGCATCCCCAGCTGGGCGTGGGTGCCGAGCGGGTGGAGGTAGAGCGGCGGCTGCGGTACGACACCATATCCAAAACGGCGCTGGCGCTGGTGCTGGAGCGGGAGGCCAAGGCGGAGGAGCTGCGCATCCTGTATGTGGCCATGACCCGCGCGCAGGAGAAGCTCATTATGGTCTGCTCCCGGAAGAACCCGGAAAAGCATCTGCGGGAGCTGTGCGCCCTGACGGAGCTGCCGGTGCCGCCGGAGGCGGTGTCCGGCGCGGATTGCCCCGGCGACTGGCTGGTGCTGGCGCTGATGAACACCTATCAGGCGGCGGATTTCCACCGCTTCACCGGTGTGCGCCCGCCGGAGCTGCGGGAAGCCCCGGCGGGGCTGACGGTGCGGCTGCACCGCATCGATGGGGAAGAGGAGGAGCAGCAGGAAGTGACGGCGGCAGACAGCGCGGCGGTGGAAACGCCGGATGTGCTGCCGGACGAGGCAGCGCTGGCCTTCGCATACGGCCACGGCGCGGCCACAGTGACGCCCACCAAGGTAACGGCCACCCAGCTGAAGGGACGCGCCATCGATGAGGAGATCGCCGAGGGCGCGCTGCCCCGCCGGTGGGAGAGCGTACCGGAAAAGCCCCGCTTCCTGCAGGAAAAGCGCGGGCTGACCGGCGCGGAGCGCGGCACGGCCATGCACCTTGTCATGCAGTTCCTGCCGCTGGACACCCCGCCGGAACCGGCGGCAGTGCGCGCGCTGGCGGAGACGCTGACGGCGCGGCGGCTGCTGACGCCGGAGCAGGCGGCGGCGCTGGATATCCCGGCGCTGGTGCGGTTTCTGTCGTCGCCGCTGGCGGCGCGGATCCGCGCGGCAAAGCAGGTCTGGCGGGAGTACCGCTTCTCGCTGCTGACGGATGCGGGTCTCTACGACCCGGCAGCCGCCGGGGAGGAGATGCTCCTGCAGGGCGTGGCGGACTGCGTGTTCGAGACGGCGGACGGCCTGACCGTGGTGGACTTCAAGACCGACCGGGTGACGGCGGAGGAGGCGCCCCGGCGGGCGGAGGTCTATCGCACGCAGCTGAACGCCTACGCCGGAGCGCTGGCGAAAATACTGCAAAAGCCGGTGACGGAGCGCGTTTTGTACTTCTTCGCCTGCGACCGGGAAATTTCTTTGTAAAAATAGCGAAAAATACTTGCATTTCCGGGAAGAGTATGCTATTATCACAGTTGCGTTTGCGGCATAGCCGCGGCGACGAGTGAACCAGAAAGGGGTGAACAAGAGCAATGAAGGAAGGAATCCATCCCAATTATCAGCAGACTACTATCAAATGCGCCTGCGGTAATGTGATTGAGACAGGTTCTACGAAGAAGGATATTCGCGTGGAAGTCTGCTCTAAGTGTCACCCCTTCTTCACCGGCAAGCAGAAGCTGGTGGATACCGGCGGACGCGTTGCCAAGTTCAACAAGCGTTTCGGCCTGGACAAGTAAGGACACATCACATCGCAAGACCCGTACCGTTGGTGCGGGTCTTGCTTTTTTACGGCACCATGGGGTATAATTAGGGCAATACCGTTACAACGAGGAGCATTATGGAACGAAAAACCATTGAAGAGAATAAGAACGGCGCGCGGGACTACGCGGTGCTGGTGGGCTTGAAGTCCCCGGTGCTGGGCGCGGACAGCGCCGACGAGGAGAGCCTTGCGGAGCTCAGCGCGCTGGTGGAGACGGCCGGCGGCCAGTCCGTGGGCATGATATTGCAGAGTCGCGAGAAGCCCGATCCCCACAGCTTCATCGGCGAGGGCAAGGTGGAGGAGGTCAAGCGCATGGTGGAAAACAGCGAGGCCACCATGGTGATCTTCGACAACGATCTGTCGCCCTCGCAGGTGCGGGTGCTGACGGAGCTGTGCGGCGTGCAGGTTCTGGACAGAAGCGGCCTGATACTGGACATCTTCGCCCAGCGCGCCCGGACGAAGGAGGGCTGCCTGCAGGTGGAGCTGGCGCAGTACCAGTATCTGCTGCCCCGGCTGATCGGCATGTGGAGCCATCTGGAGCGGCAGGGCGGCACCGGCGGCTCGCCCATCGGCACGAAGGGCCCCGGCGAAACGCAGCTGGAGACAGACCGCCGCCACATCCGCCGGAAGATCGACAAGCTGAAGGAGGAGCTGGAGGAGGTGCGGCGCGTCCGCGCCACCCAGCGCCAGCGTCGGCGGAAGAACGAGATACCCGTGGTGGCCATCGTGGGCTACACCAACGCCGGCAAGTCCACGCTGCTCAACGCCATCACCGGGGCTGACATACCGGCCAACAACCGGCTTTTCGACACGCTGGACACCACCACCCGGCTGCTGACCGTCAGCGATACGCTGGACGTGGTGATCTCCGACACGGTGGGCTTTATCCGCAAGCTGCCCCACCAGCTGGTGGAGGCGTTCAAGGCCACGCTGGAGGAGCTGGAATACGCCGACCTGCTGCTGCACGTCATCGATGCCAGCAACCCGGAGTGGCAGGAGCAGGCGCGGATCGTGGACGAGCTGATCCGGGAGCTGGGCGCGGAGACGATCCCCTGCATCCGGGTGTACAACAAGTCCGACCTGGCCTTTGCCTTCCAGCGGGATAAGGAGGGGGACGCGGTGAACGTGTCCGCCAAAACCGGCGAGGGGCTGGACAGGCTGCTCTCCGCCATCGACAAAAAGCTGGACAAGGGCACGAAGCGTGTGACGCTGCACCTGCCCTACGACAAGGCCGGCGCGCTGGACAGCCTGTACCGGGAGGCCAAAGTGGAATCGGTGGAGTACGGCGAAACGGTGGACGTGGTGGCGGTGTGTACGCCCCGCATCATCGGCCAGCTGAAAAACTACATCGAGGGCTGGACGGAGCCGAAGGAGGAGTGGGAATGAGCGATTTCCGCGTACCCTATCAGGCGGCGGAGACGGAGTTCACCGAAAAGCGCTCCCGCTTCATCGGCCATCTGCTGCCGGTGGAGACGGAGGAGCAGGCGCGGGAATTCATCGCGCAGATGAAGAAGAAGTATTACGACGCCCGGCATAACTGCTGGTGCTATCTCATCGGCCGCGACGTTCTGCGGTATGGCGACGACGGCGAGCCCCAGGGCACGGCGGGACAGCCCATGCTGAACGTGTTCCAGCGGGAGAACGTCACCAACGTGGTGTGCGTGGTGACGCGGTATTTCGGCGGCATCCTGCTGGGCGCGGGCGGCCTGACACGGGCGTATTCCAAAAGCGCACGGGACGCGCTGGCGGCGGCGGGCGCGGCAGAGATGGGACTGTGGGCGACGGCGGACATCCCGTGCCCCTACGCGCTGTTCGAGCGGGTGCGGGGCGAGGTGACGGCGCTGGGCGGCACGGTGGACGAGGCCGAGTACGGTGCGGACATCCGGCTCCGCGTGTCCCTTCCGGCACAGACGGCGGAGACGCTGCGGGCGCGGCTGACGGAGCTGTCCGCAGGCGGCATCGCCATGACCGTAACCGCCGAGGAATACCGCCCCGGCGGCCGGGTGGAGATTTGAGTGGAATGCAGGTACGGTGAACCGTCCGTAGGGGACGGCGTCCTCGACGTCCCGCCCGTAGGGGGACGATGCCCACATCGTCCCGCCCGTGTCATTCCGAGCCAGTGCTCACACTGGCGTGGGAATCCGTTTCCCTTGTGCGGCGTGGTGAGGGCACCCCGCCCTACGTCATGTGCGGTCACGCTCCATAGGGGACGGCGTCCCGACGTCCCGTTTCGCGCGGTCTTATTCTGCCTTGTAGGGGCGGACGACTCTGTCCGCCCTAACAGCGCCGCCGCGCTGTCATTGCGAGGCGCGAAGCACCGCGGCAATCCGTTTCCCTTCCACAAATCTCCGCCAAAATCACAACAATTCCCCGCCGAATTTTGTGCACCTATCCAAAATATGGAAATTTCGTTGGAAACGGTTGCGCAGGGGGCGGAGGAGTGCTATATTCTGACCGTCAATCGCATACGCGCGGCGCCCATGGGCGCCGGATTCTTTTCCTACCTCTACATATTTAGGAAAAGAATCACCGGGCGGCTGCGAAATAAATTCTGACTTAGGAGGGCTCTTAAATGAACAACAAAAGAGCGACAAAGCGCGCACTATTGACCAGCGTCATGGCTCTGGTCATGTGTGTGGTCATGCTGGTTGGGACGACGTTCGCATGGTTTACCGATACGGCGTCCACCGGCGTCAACAAGATCCAGGCTGGTAATCTGGATGTGGGTCTGGAGATGAAGGACGCCAATGGCAAGTGGGTTTCTGCCGAGGGCAAGACGCTTACTTTCAAGACCAAAGACAATAGAGCTGCCGACCAAATTCTCTGGGAGCCGGGTTGTACATACGAGCTGCCGGAGCTCCGCGTTGTCAACAAGGGCAATCTGGCACTGAAGTACAAGATTCAGATCACCGGTATTCAGGGCGATGCTAAACTCAATGAAGTCATTGATTGGACAATCAACGATGCTGCCATCGATCTGACCGAACAGCATTTGGCTGCTAAGACCGAAGGTGCAGCTTTTACCATCAAGGGCGTAATGCAGACCACCGCTGGTAACGAGTATCAGGGCTTGTCCATCGAAGGCATCGGCATTACCGTCTACGCCACGCAGGACACCGTGGAGAACGACAGCTTCGGCAATACGTATGACGCAAATGCCACCTACTATCCCGTGATTGATCTTGCCGGCTTGAAGGATGCAGTGAAGAACGGCGGGAATGTGGCTGTCGATGCGGATGTACAGGTCAGCGACGAGGATACTGTGGCACAGCGCACTATTATTGCCAAGCCCACTACGCTGCAGCTGAATAAGAAGATCACCAGCCCGTATGCAATGGGCAATAATGGCTCCAATTTTGCTGCATTGTATGTTGCCGCTGACACGACCATCAACGCAGGTGAAAACGGAGGTATTGACACCAAGGGTGGTGCGTATGGTATCGATGTTTTAAGTGGTGCAAATCTGGTCATTAACGGAGGCACATACTACGGCGGCGGCACCGCAGTACAGGTGGAAAAAGGTACGGTGACGATCAATGGCGGTCACTTTGCTGTGGAACCGTTTAGCGATGCTCGTTATGGCTACAACTTCCTGCTGAACTGCATTGATGCCAACTACAAAAACGGCAGCGCCAATATCATCGTCAAGGGCGGTACCTTCGTGAACTTCAACCCGGCTGACTGCAAGGCTGAGGGTGAGCACACCAACTTCGTCGCAGACGGCTATGGCGTTGTTGCTACACCGCAGGCTAACGGCGATGTGTGGTACACGGTTGTGGAAGAAAGCGCTACCGGTAAGACCTTCGGCAGCGGCACCCATACCCTCAGCACCGGTATAACCGTAACTGATTCCGATGCTATCGCTGTTAAGGCAATCGGCGCTGATGCCGATGTTACCATTCTGGATGGTACGTTTGACGGCGGTTCCGGCGGCAACAACATTTGTGTTGCGGTAGCCAACGGCGCAACCGTCACCATCAAGGGCGGCACCTTCACCGTGGGCGGCGATGCCAATGGTTATGGAAACTCCGTTATCTACAGCCAGGGCGGTAATATTACCATCGAGGGTGGCTTCTTCTACACCGATTGCAGCTATAAGGGCAAGTATTATGTCCTGAACCAGAGCAACGGCAACCCCGGCACCATCACCGTCAAGGGCGGCACGTTTGTCAACTATGATCCTTCTAAGGGTGACGATAATCTGCACGGCAACTTCGTGGCCGATGGCTACAAGGTCGTTTCCGAAGCTCACGGCACCGACACCTGGTACACCGTCGTTTCCAAATAAGAGTTGACAACGCGGTTCCCGCTTGCATAAAGCGGCGAATATAACCCTCCTCCGTCTGTGCCACACATAGACGGAAAACGCGCGGCGCCCCATCCGGGGCGCCGCGTTGTTTTTGCGGGAATCCGTTTTCTCTGTAGGGCGGGACCCATGTGTCCCGCCGCCGGGTACGCATTTTTCGGCGGGGCACGCGGGCCCCGCCCTACGGGACGGTATGTTGAACCGCGTGTAGGGGACGGCGTCCCCGACGTTCCCCCGCGCCATGCACGCCGCGTCCGCTCTTTCATATACTGGAGCAGGGGAGGGATATACCGTGCGACGATGTGGCGGCGGAAGCTGGTTTCTGGGGATCTGCGCGCTGGGGCTGGGACTGGGCATCCTGATCGCCGCCGTGTTTCCGGTGGGGTGCCTGATGTTTCTGGTGGCGTTTCTGCTGATCGCCTGCGGCGTGGCGTGCTTGCGTGACAGGAGGTGAGAGCGTGAAGATCGTGGTGTGGCGTGCGCCCCGCGGCATGCGGGGCATTCTGCGGCGGCTGTTCGGTATCCGGGAATAACCGCCCGCGCCCGCACATACACTGGTGACAAACCGTGGAAATGTGAGGGCTATAACTATGGAATGTGGTTTACAGTGGAAGGACATCACCTGCTGGGAGGACGCCTCCCGGCTGACGCTGACCCATGAGGAGACGCTGGAAACAGCCATCGCCGACTACTGCCCGGACATGGGGCGGGTGGTGGAGACGGCGGGGCAGCTGTGTCTGCGCTCCATCGTGCCGCAGGGGGACGGGGTGGAGCTGCGGGGCACCATACAGGTCACGGTGCTCTACACCTCGGAGGAGAGCGTCGGTCTGCGCAGCCTGACGCAGAGCGTGCCCTTCACCTGCTGGGGCGAGAGCCGCCCGCTGGCGGCCTGTCAGGTGCTGTGGGCGGAGGGACGGCTGCTGCTGTGCGAAGCGCAGGCGCTGACGCCCCGCCGCCTGTCCCTGCGCATCATGCCGGAGTGGACGGTGTGCGGCTATCGCTGCGGCACGCGCCGCCTGTGCGTGGGCGCGGACGACGATCCCTTCCTGCGCCTGCGGCGGCAGGAGCGGGAGCTGTGCCTGACGGTGTCCATGGCGGAGCGGGAGTGCTCCGTCACCGGCGAGGCGGCGGTGCCGCCCGGCCAGCCCGCGCCGGAGGATCTGCTGCTGTGGCGGCTGTATCCGCAGGTGGGCAGCTGCCAGCTTGTGGGCAATAAGCTGCTGGTCAAGGGCGACGTGACCCTCTCCGCGCTGTACCGCTGCCAGCAGCAGAAGCTGCATACATACACGGCGGTGTTGCCCTTCTCCCAGATCGTGGAAAGCCCCTCCGGCGGCGAGGAGGGCGAGGTCACGGTCTGCCCGCAGCTGCTCTGCGGCGAAGCGCGGCTGCTGCGGGGCGAGGAGTCCTCCGGCTTCGCCGTCTCCGCCGAGCTGCGGCTGCTGGTGCGCATCACCCGGCGCGAGACGGTGGCCTGCGTCACCGACCTGTACAGCATCCGCTGCGCCGTGCAGCCGGACACCGAGCCGGTGTCCCTTCCCCCGGCGCAGGAGCGCCCCACGCGGCAGGAAGCGGCGGCGCATCTGGACTTCGGGCGGCAGCGCCCCTTTGTGTACGTCACCGACGTGAGCTGCGCGCCCGCCGCGGCGGAGGACGGCACGCCCTGCGCCGCCGTGCGCATGCAGCTGCTGTATCTGGATGAGACGGAAGCCCCCGCCGTCACCGAGCGGACGGCGCAGCTGCCGCTGCGGGACGGCGAGACGTGTACCCGCTGCGGCGCACCGGAGGTGGCCTTCACCGGTACCGGCTGCGACCTGCGGCAGGCGGTGTCCGTAACGCCCGCCGCCGGGGAGCCGGTGGTGCTGACCACCGTCACCGCCGTGCAGACCGTGCCGGAAAGGGAGGAGGGGCGCCGCCCCTCGCTGGTCATGCGGCGGCTGGCGGCGGACGAGACGCTGTGGGACGCGGCGAAGCAGTACCGCACCGACGAGGAGCTGATCCGCGCGGTAAACCAGCTGACGGAGGGCGAGGTGCCGGACAAAATGCTGCTGATCCCCCGTATGCGCCCGTAGCCGCCTTTGGGTGTTGTCACGGGCGGCGGGATTTGCTATAATAGAATACGACTACGACCGGGGAGGAGAGAGAACCATGCGCGTTTTGGCTACCATAGGGTTCTCCTTCTCCGCCGGCGTCTTTCTGGCGGCGCTGCTGCCGTGGGACGGCTGGCAGCTGTACGCCGCCGCAGGCGCGGCGCTGCTGGCGCTGGTGTGGCTGCTTGCGGCGCGGAGGAGCGTCTGCTTCCGCCGGGGACTGCTGATCCTGCTGCCGCTGGCGGTGTCGCTGGCGTATTTTGCCGGGTATCGGTATCTGGTGCAGCGGCCGGTGGAGCAGCGCTGCGGTGCCGTGTCGCCCTTTACCGCCACGGTCTGCGACTGGCCGCAGGAGACGGAGCGGGGCTGTAGGATCACCGTGAAGCTGGACGGCTATCCCGGCGCCAGAGCCGTGCTGTACGGCGAGCCGGAGCTGCTGGACGCCCGGCCGGGCAACACCCTTGCGGGCACGGCGCAGTGGCAGTCCGCCGCCCACATCTACAACAACGATCTGACCCACTTCACGGCGCGGGGCGTATACGCTCTGCTGTACGGCAGGGAGGACGTGCAGCTGTCCGAGGGCAGCGAGGGTGCGCTGCGCTGGTTGCCCCAGCGGGCGGCGAAGGCGTTCCGGGAGAGGATCGCCGCCGTGTGGGACGATCCGCGGGTCAGCGGCTTCCTGACGGCGGAGCTGACCGGCGACAAGTCCGCCATGGACGAGGGGGATTATCTGGCCATGCAGGAGACGGGTCTGGCGCATCTGTTCGCCGTGTCCGGTCTGCACTGCGCCTTTCTGGTGACGCTTCTCTCGCTGCTGGTGTCCCGCCGCCGCAGGCTGCTGTGCGCCGTGACCATCCCGGCGCTGCTGTTCTACATGGTGATGGTGGGGCTGTCACCCTCGGTGGTGCGGGCGTGCATCATGCAGATGCTCCTGCTGGTGGCGCCGCTGTTCCGGCGGAACAGCGACCCGCTGACCAGTCTGGCCGCGGCGCTGCTGATGATCCTGCTGGTCAACCCCTTTGCCGCCGCCAGCGTCAGCCTACAGCTGAGCTTTTCCGCCACGTTGGGCATGGTGCTGCTGTCGCCCCGGCTGTACCGGGGTCTGACCGGTTGGTATAAGGGCAAAAACCGTGTGCTGCGCCACGGGCTGTGCTTTGTGATGGCGAATCTGGCGGCGACCCTCAGTGCCGTGGTGTTCACCGCACCGCTGACGGCGTATTACTTCCACATCTTCGTGCTGGTGGCGCCCCTGTCCAGTCTGCTGGCGGTGCCGGCGGCGGGCTGGAGCTTCATGACCGCCTTTGTGACGGCGCTGCTGGGCTTTGTGTGGCTGCCGCTGGCGCGGATACTGGGCGCGCTGGCGTGGGTGCTGGTTCGCTATATCCTGCTGGTGGCGGAGTGGCTCATGGGCTGGCGCTACCACGCCATCTATTTCACCGATCCCTACCCGCTGTACTGGCTGCTGTTTGTGTACACGGCCTTTATCGGCTGCGCCGTCACCCCGGACGGGCGGCGGAAATACGCGGTGGCCTCCGTCCTGTCGGCGGTGACGCTGATAGCGGCCATCTGGGTCAACCAGCAGTCGTACCGGTACGGTGCACTGTCGGCGCTGGCACTGGACGTGGGGCAGGGGGAGAGCGTCATCCTCTGGTCACAGGACGAGACGGCGCTGGTGGACTGCGGCAGCAGCAACAGCTATAAGGATCCCGGCGGGACAGCCGCCGACACGCTGCACAGCATGGGCGTCACAAGGCTGTCCGCCGTGGTGGTGACCCACTATCACGCCGACCACACCAACGGGCTGTACGAGGTGCTGCGCCGGGTGCCGGTGGACAAGCTCTATCTGCCGGATATCGAGGACGAATACGGCGTGCGGGAGCGGCTCACCGCGCTGGCGGAGGAAAAGGATGTGCAGGTGGTCTGGGTAACGGACACGGTGACGTGCCCGCTGGGACAGGCTGTCCTGACGGTCTATCCGCCGGTGCAGTCCGGCGGCGACCTGAACGAGCTGGGACTGACGGCACTGGCCACGTCCGGGGACTTCGACCTGCTGATCACCGGCGACATGTCCGGCTCCACCGAGCGGAAGCTGGCGGAGACGTACCCGCTGCCGGATGTGGAGGTGCTGGTGGTCAGCCACCACGGCTCCCGGTACAGCAGCGACATACGGTTTTTGAAGGCGGTGACGCCGGAGGCGGCGGTCATCAGCGTGGGCGATAACAGCTACGGCCACCCGTCGGAGGAGACGGTGCAGCGGCTGCTGGCGGTGGGCGCGGAGATCTGGCGCACCGACCGGCAGGGGAACATCCGCATCACGGTAAACGGAGGATAACCATGGCAACAGAGAAGAACGAAAAGCTCCCCGGCTACGAGGAGCTGCACCGGCAGGTGCAGTCCGGCAGCGTGGGGAATGTCTATATTTTCCAGGGAGAGGAGACGTACCTCATGCAGCAGGCGGTGGCGGAGCTGCAGGCGCTGCTGGTGCCGCCGGGCTTCGAGGAGTTCAACTACCACCGGCTCAGCGGCAAGGGGCTGACGGTGCAGGAGGTGACCGAGGCGGTGGAGGCCATGCCCATGATGGCGGAGCATACCTTCGTCACCGTGACGGATATGGACATCTTCAAGCTGGACGAGCCCCAGCGCACCGCGCTGACGGCGCTGCTGGGGGATTTCCCGGAGTACTGCACGCTGGTGTTCCTGTACCGGCAGATACCGTATAAAAAGGATGCGCGGCTGAAGAAGCTGGCGTCGGCGCTGGCGGAGCACGCGCAGGAGATCGAATTCGCCCAGCAGGGGCAGCAGAAGCTGTTCCGCTGGGTGCGCCGCCGCTTTGCCGCCATGGATAAGGAGATCGATGACAACGCGGTGGAGCACCTGCTGTTCACCTGCGGCAGCCTGATGGACGGCCTGGTGCCGGAGATCGCCAAGATCGGCGCCTACGCCAGGGGGAAGCGGGTCACGGTGGCGGATATCGACGCGGTGGCGGATCCGGTGCTGGACGCGGAGGTGTTCCAGATGACCGACGCGGTGGCCGCCGGGAAATACGACAGGGCGGCGGAGCTGCTGGCGGAGCTGCTGCGGATGCAGGAGGAGCCCATCCGGATACTGGCGGCGCTGGGCAAAATGCTGCGGCAGCTGTACACGGCGCGGCTGGCCATCGACGGCGGCAAGGATCGGGTATGGCTGAAGGATCTGTGGCGCATGAAGTCCGACTATCCGGCGCGGAAGCTGCTGGATTCGGCGCGGAACGTGGGGCGGGACTGGTGCCGCGAGGCGGTGAAGCGCTGCCAGGTGCTGGATCGCCGGATGAAAAGTGAGCGGAACATGGACAGCGAGGGGGAGCTGAAGCTGCTGCTCATGGAATTGGCAGGTGCGCGATGAAGCCCCGCATCCGCGAGGTCATCGTGGTGGAGGGACGCTACGACAGAAACACGCTTTTGCAGGCGGTGGATGCCTCCGTGGTGGAGGTGGGGGGCTTTGCCCTGTTCAACGACCGGGAAAAGATGGCCTACCTCCGGGCGCTGGCCGAAAAGCGGGGGCTTATCCTGCTGACCGATCCGGACGGAGCGGGCTTTGTGATACGCAGCCGTCTGAAAAGCTGCCTGCCGCCGGATAAAATAAAGCAGGCGTATGTCCCCGATGTGTACGGCAAGGAGCGTCGAAAGAAAAAAGGGGGGAAGGAGGGCAAGCTGGGCGTGGAGGGCATGAAGCCGGAGGTGCTGGTGGAGTGCCTGCGCCGGGCGGGCGCCACGTTCGAGGGGGAGGACGCGCCCCGGCAGGCGGCGGGGCTGACCAAGGCCGACCTGCTGGAGAAGGGGCTGGTAGGCGTGGGGAGCGCCGGCAAGCGGCGGGCGTTACAGGACAAATTGGGGCTGCCCGCCCGTCTGACAGCCAACGGTCTGCTGGAGGCATTAGACCTGCTTATGACACGCGAGGAATTCGACGCACTGTTCAAGTAAAAAGTTAGAAAAAAGTTAAAATTTCTCTTGCATTTTTTGCAGCTGTGTGCTATCATAAATAAGCTGTCTGAGAGACACGCGCCGTTAGCTCAGCTGGATAGAGCGTCTGGCTACGGACCAGAAGGCCGGGGGTTCGAATCCCTCACGGCGTGCCAAAAAACCTGCTAAATTCGCAAGAATTTGGCAGGTTTTTTGTATTTTTCGAAGCAATTAGAAAAATCCCAGTGCCGCAAAATTCAACTTTAGTTCAACTCGCTTTCAAAAGTTCACGCCTTTTTCAAAAAGATATCTCCCAGGATATCGGCGTTCCTTTGGTCTGCTTCCGCGATTACATGGCTGTAAATATCGCAGGTTGTCGAAACTTGAGCGTGCCCCAGCCTCTTGGAGATCGACACAGAATCGACGCCATTGAAATAGAGCAACGAGGCCATTGTATGCCGGAATGCGTGAGGGTTGATGTGCGGTAGGCCGTGGCGCTTGCTGAATTTGGCAAGCCAGCTTGTTATGCTGTCCGGGTGCATCGGCTTTCCATCTTCCTGCGCAAACAAGAATCCTTGATCGTGATAGTATTCACCCAGCCGCAGCCGTTCCGCGTTCTGCCACGCCCTGTATTGCCGAAGGAGCTGCATCGTTTCCGTTGGCAGAGAAACCCAACGATCCGAGGTTGCAGTTTTCGGAGTAGATTCGTAAACACCAACATCCGGCGAATATAAAATGTTATTGCAGATGTGGATGCGATTCCCCGTGAAGTCAACTGCATTCCATTTTAGCCCTAACACTTCACCGCGCCGCGCCCCCGTAATAAGAAGCAGGTGCGTGAGCATTCTCCATTTCGGTGATTCCGTTTCAAGCGCATCACGAATTGCCGCCACCTGCTCAGGCTGGAAATAGTTGACCTCTTTTTTGCTGACCTTCGGCAAGGTCGCCTTTGACGCAACACTAAACGGGACAAGCCCCTCCTTCGCAGCCTGGTCAAGCACTGTAGAAATTAAACGGTGATGCTCCAATATTGTTTTTGCCGATAATCCTTCGCCGGTACGTTTGTTTTGCCCCGGTTTGGCGAGATCGGTGTAAAAGCTGTTCAGGTGATCGGCGCGGAGGTCTTTTAGCTTGATATGCCCAATGGCGGGATAGATGCGCCCTGCAAGGTCTCGATAACTCACAATGGTATTGTGTTTTGCCCCGCGCTGCTCTTTCAGGTCAATCACATAATTGCAGTATTCCTCAAACTTCAAACGGCTGTCGGAGGTCACACCCTCCCGGCATTCCTTTTCAAAGGTCGCGGCGAAAGCCTCGGCCTTTTTTCTTGCGCTTTTCTCCGTCCATGTGGGCGAAACTTCAAAAGTCGCCGTCCACGGCTTGAGCTGCTTACCGTCAGCACCACGGCCACGGTGGACGCGAATGGAGTAGGAGATCAACCGTCCGGTCTTGTCGCGGCGTTCTTGAAGGTTAGCCATTGTCAGAAATCTCCTTTCTCTTGAATAAATGCTTTAACTGCAATTCAACGAAGTCGAGCACTTCGTTTTCAAAGATACTCATTTCTTCGAGGGAAAGTTGAATTGAAGTATGATCATGAGAAATTATATAACCCTCTCGCACCGCCTTTAGTGCGTCCTCGATGGCAATTTTACCGTGTGCAGAAGAAGCCGGTGAACATAATTTTATTTGGTAATTGGCCAGCTGCGCAAAACTTGACAGTCCTTCTGCTAGCAAGTAGCCCTCATGTTTCATTTGAGAAACGGTTACTTTAAATTCTTCCGCATTGTTTTTATAATCGGTAAGCCCTAAAAGCCACGATACACTATACTGCGGGAATTTATCAGCCATGATCTCAGCCGTTGCCTCCGTAACATTCGCCTTCCCTTGCACCATTGCGGATATGGCTTGCTGTGATATACCAGTTTCTTCACTAAGCTCGGTTTGCTTAATTCCTTGCTCCTTAATAATCTGTTTCAGCCTTTCGCACCGTTTAACATTAATTTCCGCTTTTGGCCGTGGCATTTTGCCCCTCCTTTTAAACAATAAAAACATTAAAAAATGTGTGACTGATTCATGTTTTTATTGTACAATGAAATTAGACGAAAGTCAACTAAAACCGTAAAATCAAATTAAATTGAAAGGAGAATGTCATGCTCGAGTTTCGAACGATTCGTCAGACCGCGGCAACAGGGATCCTCCCCGAATACAGATTGCGGCTCATGGTTGCAGAGGGGATTTGTCCCGGTATTAAAACAGGGAATAGGTTTTTGATCAATGTTCCCGCCCTTGCGGAAATGCTGGATGCCAAAAGCCGCAAGGAGGTGAAAAGCTAATGCCCAAAAACAAAAAAGCCCCTGCCGGTGCGGGAACACCGGCGGGGGTAGCGGAAACGGCAGCGTTAGGCGGGGCAGCTATTTCCTGTTTATATTCTACCACACCGGCGACCGTGCGTCAAGTTGCAGCGCACCTACCAGTCGGCGCATCCAACGCCATCAGCGGCAAGGAACTGGCGGCAATGTTAGGCTACAAAACCCTTCGGCTGCTGTCGCGGCAAATCCAGCGAGAACGCCTTGCTGGTGCGCCGATTTGCGCCGCCGTCAGCGGAGATAGCCGGGGGTACTATTTGACTGACGAACCCGCCGAACTGCGGCGGTATATCAGCGCGTTAGATCGCCGCCTCCGTGAGGTGCGCCGCACTCGCGATGCCTGCGGGGACACGCTGCGGCGCATGACCGGGCAAGAAGTTCTAAAAGGGTGGTGAGCAGGTGGCGGAGATTAAAGAGAAACATCCATCGTGGTTCAAATTGAAAATTGAACGGCGGCAGCTTATAAAGCAGCTCCCGCCAGAAACTGCGGTCAATGTCCTTCTTGCTTGTTGGGAGTATCTGGAAACCTGTGAAATCCCCGACACGTTGCAGCCGTTGGAGAAAATTGCCTTTTCTGCGTTCTTCCCGGATATGGAGGAAGCATGGCAGCGATATGAACAGCGCGTAAACGCCAAGAGAAACAAATCGGTCGATATCGACCGATAACGCTCGACACAGAAGAAGAAACAGAAGAAGAAACAGAAATAGAAACAGAATTGTAAAAGGGTATAAGGGCGTCGCGCTTCGCACGCCACACCCCACCCTCACGAAAGGAATTATCGTGCTATTCGATTTTGAAAAGTTTTCCAACATTACTGGCGCTGTGTACCCCGGTGGGGCGTACAGCCTGGAGGACGCTCTAAGCGTCTTTCGGTACTACTTTGAGCGATACGAGAGATATACCGGTAGACCGCACCCGCCGATCAAAGCAAGCCAGATCGTGCGCATCTGCCAGGATATGCCCTACATCAGCCGAGAGTGCAGCGGAGGCCGGTACGCGGACATAGAGCCGGAAAATTATCCGACTTTGATCGACAAATATTTTGCCACCAAATACCGAAACTGTGACCGCAACATCAACCATTTTTTCAGCGGCAGGATACGCGAACTAAAATTCTATGAGGAGCTGTATTGATGAATTACTGGGAGACCGAAACGCCTGTAAAGGCAACCACCAAGAGAAATGAGATCGAGTATTACAAGGAGGCGGGCAAGCTGGCGATTTCTCGCCCTGCGTGGACAGATGACAGTGGAAATACCCGACGCGGGAAAACCGTTACACTTGACCTTGCAGCACTCCGGGAAGCGCCGGAGGCGATTGCCGTCTTTGAGGAGATCACAGCCGCCCTCTGTGACCGCCAGAAAGCCGCAGGAAGCGCCGGAAGAAAGGAGGTGTAGAGTTTGACACCCCGAAAAGAAAGAGCCTTGCAAGCCCTGCTTGTAAGCCGTACAAGGGCAGAGGCAGCAGCCACAGCCGGTATCGGTGAAAGCACCTTGCGGGAGTACATGAAAAATCCCGAATTTATGGAGAGGTACAAGCAAGCATTTGGGAATATGGTGCGCGATGCAACCAGACAAGCGCAGGCGCTTTTAATGCCCGCATTAAGCACCCTGCAAACGGTCATGGAGGACGAGGAAACACCTGCACAAGCGCGGATCACCGCCGCCAGATCAATTATTGACTACTCTATGAGGCTGACCGAACAAAACGACATTATACGACAGCTTGACGAGCTGGAACGCTGGAAGGAGGAATTAAATGGCAACCGTTGATGCACGACTTGCAGCCATGCGCGAGTTTTTGAAATCTCACGCGACCGACGAGACCGTCTTTATCGTTGAGGGCGGCAGCGAATATCACACAAAAGAAGATCCGTTTAACTACCTGATGCAGCGCGGCGCATATACCCCTGACGGGCGGCGCATTGTCTTATATCCGCACCCAATCGAGGGCGTAGATCCGTTGAGCCTTTCCCTCTATCAGATGCTTGACGAAGCCATTGAACGCGGCAAGCTGGAATTGCCAACGCTGAAGAGTGACGAAATCGGAGGTAAAGCCCTTGAATAATGGAATTAAAGCTCGCATTGCCGCTTTACAGGCGATTGCAGCGCAGAAGCAAGAGGGCGTAGCAATTATGACCCTGCTTGAAAATGGCGCGTGGACGGCTTGCAGCGCGCCGCAAAGTCCCGAAAAGGTATTTAAGACAGAGCAGGATGCGCGAACCTATTTATCAGGCTGCGACCCCATCATCGTTATCGATGTTTGAACATCGATCATTTATGGAAGTTGAAGATAGACGGCGGGAAAGACCGCAGAAAGGGAATATATCATGACAAACATTATTACCGAATTGAAAAGTACCATGAGCGCACATCATGCAAACGTCGCCGCGGCGCAGGCTGAGGCCACCAAATTTCAGCGTGACTACGCCAATTATTACGCCCAGGACGTTTTTGCCCGCAAGATGCAGGAATACACTGGGAAGCGTGACGCAGCAATTAGCGCAGGCAATGCGGCAGTCAAGGCAACCGTGAGCGCATTTCTCGACGAGATCAAGAACATTGACGCGCTGGACGGCGGCAAGCTCACTGACGATGTGAAGCTGCTTGAAAGCCCCGTAAAGCTGAACAAGACCGATCTTGAGACCATGTTTGACCGCGCAAAAGCCGACGGCAACCGCACGATGCTGACGCTCATTATGCGCCGGAGCCTGCGCGATGGTATCGTGATCGACCGTGTTTTCTACACCGCGCAGGATATTGAGGCAGGCGTGCGCGCGCTGGAGAGCTACGCATATAACGCGCTACCGGGCGGCATTTACTATGATATAATCTGGGAGAATGACGAAAAATTCCGCACGATCATTCCCGACGCTTTGCGTGATCTTTACGGCATTGAAAAGCCTTACCGCTACGAGACCAGCACACGGGGATAAAGAGAGGAAGCGTGATACAGAGGCCACCAGCCGGAGAAAGACCGGCAGACCGCAGCAGAGGCAACAGGAGTGCCTTTCCGTCGAGCCTCTGCAAGTCCTGCCCGAAGTACAGCGGCAGGCAGCGTCCTAAAGAACCAGGGTGCGAGAGTGCGTAAATAGTGCCATAATTTCCATATATTGGGTGTGGGCTGTAGCCCACGCCCTTCTTTTTGCAAGAAGATATAAAAAATGAGCCGCCCCTTCCAGTAACGGGAAGAGGTTCGGCTCGAAAAACGGAAACATGAGCTTCCTCATTATAATTATATGCGCACATGGAAGAATAGTCAAGACGCAACCCACGCAAGGAATTTCTGGATTTTAGGCAGGCCGAGACTGCGCGGAATTGTGCAGTCCTCCGCCGGCGGAAAAACGCTACTGAATTATCAGCGGTGATATTGGTGCGGTGTTACCCCTCTTCCTGCTTTGTTTTCAGCCCTTGCGTGATCTTGTCCCGCTTCGCTTGAATATCAACCGCACGATCAATAAACGCGGAAACCGTTTCTCCGGCGTTCTGCGCGGCCTCCTGTGCTGTTTTAAGCGTTCCGGGTGTAAGGATAACCTCTGAGCCTTGCGTCGCTCCTGCGGGTTCCTGTGGGATTTCTCCTATAGCTTCACCAATGGCGCGGTTGATAAAGCCGTTCACGCTTTCACCGGTCTGTGCTGCAAATGTTTGGATTTCACCTTTCCGGCCCTTGGGCATCCGCACAAGAACTTTGTCGTAAGCCTTGTCCTCATATCGCTTGATACTTTCATAGCTATTTTTCCCACCCAATGCCTTCACCTCCGTGCATCAGATTATATATTAAAATACATTAGATATCTATATGCAAAATCGCCAAATAACCATAGATATCTTTATGCATTTTACCACCTTGCATATAGATATCTACATGCTATAATAAGACCATAGCAAGGGGCACGGAGCCCCCGCCAACCACCACAGGGAGGCCGGTACGGTCATTGTGCCGCCTCCCACACAGAAACGCAAGGAGGAAAAGAAAAATGAAAAGCGAGGAGGGTTTAAGCAATGGCTGAAAAGAGTTTGATCGAACTGCTCTCCGATATGGAAGAGATCCAATTCCTGATGCACTGCGCCATTGAATCCGTGCGGCAAAGCTGGGTAGCATTGACGCAAGGCGTGGATATGCCTACCGAGGCAGATTATGATGCGCTGTGGGGCACTTATCACCGCCTGTCGCAGTTAGACGCGGCATTCCTTCAAAACAAGGAAGACCTTTGGAAATCGCTCGGACAGCTCTCTAAGGACGCTGAAAGTGAGGCGTCCGCATGAAGCTCCTATACTGCGCCTGCTGCGATACGCCGCTTATGAGTGCCGCCACGGTGCAAATCTGTCCGGTCTGCGGGGCCGTATACCGTTTATCGGCTTCACTATGAGCGTTGAGCGCGAGAAAGATCTGTTTGGGAAGAAAGAACAGCGTCTCTCTAGTGAGGATTGATCTGCGTAAATCCTTTAATAAATTGCGCGAGTTGAGCGTGCCCTCGCCCTCTGTGGCGGGGGCTTTTTTGCGCTGATTTTCTCCCATTATTTCCAACAAGTGGAAGTTTTTGGATTCAACAAAAATTCAATTCCATTACCAAAAGTTCAACTATTTTACTAAACGATAGCAAACAGAAATTTCAAAAAATCCAGTAACACCAATACTTTACCACACATTGCAAAACAATATAAAACGCTCGAATTTGAACTACGGACCAGAAGGCCGGGGGTTCGAATCCCTCACGGCGTGCCACCCCGAAACCGTTGCAACACAACGGCTTCGGGGTTTTCTTATGCCTTTTGGGGGTGGGGAAAGAACGCCGCTGTCTTTCAAATGTCTTTCAGACAGCTTGCGAGTTTGTCGGCCATTCCTTGCTTGCGCGATGCAACGCCGAACCTTTGCCTATCGTCTGCTGCCGTTACACAAGCTCTTTCCTCTTCAGTACGCGGCGCAGCGTCAGCGCCAATACGATGTTGCCGGCAAGTGCCAGTAGCAGCAGGCACCCTCATAGGGTTCAAGCGGGCGCATTTCGCGCCCGCTTATTTTCTTCGCAGTTACTTGAAAAGAAACACAAATCTCGCTATAATAGAGAAAACACGGGAGGTGAGGGCATGCATCAGAGAAAGCTGGAAAAGGGCGCGTCCGTGGTGCCGATTTTGCAGAGCATCTGCCAGTGGGCGGGCGTGCTCTATAAGGATGAGGACGAAGTACCCATGATACAGTGTCATAAATGCGATCATCGAGGGTAAAATACCGGGTAATGGGAAAAAAGTGACTTCGTCACGGAAAAAAACCATAAATTGTCTGCAAGGAAAGCGGAAAAATCGAAAGGAGCATCGACCATGAAAGAAACGAAATACGCAGGTACCCAGACCGAGAAGAACCTGATGACTGCCTTTGCCGGTGAGTCCGAGGCGCGCAACAAGTACACCTATTTCGCATCCAAGGCCAAGAAGGAGGGCTACGAGCAGATCGCGGCGTTGTTCCTCAAAACCGCTGACAACGAGAAGGAACACGCCAAGCTGTGGTTCAAAGAACTGAACGGCATTGGTGACACCGCCGAAAACCTTCTCTCCGCCGCTGAGGGCGAGAACTACGAGTGGACGGATATGTACGACGGCTTTGCCAAAACCGCCGATGAGGAAGGCTTTCATGAGCTGGCACAGCGTTTCCGTCTGGTCGCTGCCATCGAAAAGCACCACGAGGAGCGTTACCGCGCCCTGCTGCGCAATGTAGAGACGGCGCAGGTCTTCGCCAAAAGCGAGGTCAAGGTGTGGGAGTGCCGCAACTGCGGTCACATCGTCGTGGGCGAGAAGGCCCCGGAGGTTTGCCCCGCCTGCAACCATCCCCAGAGCTACTTTGAAATTCACGCGGAGAATTATTAAAGAAAGAAAAGGAGAATCATCATGGAGCAGAAGTTTTATATTTGCAAGCATTGCGGCAATATCATTGCCAAGGTCAAGGACACGGGCGTTCCCGTCATCTGCTGCGGCGAAAAGATGACCGAGATCATCCCCGGCACCACCGACGCCGCCGTGGAGAAGCACATCCCCGTCTGGACTGTGGAAAACGGCATCGTCCATGTGAAGGTCGGCTCCGTGGAGCATCCCATGCTGCCGGAGCACTACATCGAGTGGGTGTCCCTCCACACCAAGCAGGGCAATCAGCGGAAGGAGCTGCATCCCGGCGAAAAGCCGGAGGTCTGCTTTGCGCTCTGCGAGGGCGACGAGGTCGAGGCGGTCTACGCCTACTGCAACCTCCACAGTCTGTGGAAAGCGTAATTTATCTGACCATTCTTTGCGCAGCCGGTGAGGGCTGCGGATGCGGCTCGCCGGCGAAACGATCCGGAGGTGAACCATGGCAAAGCGGAAAAGAGATCTGAATACCGTTTATATATCGGAGCGGCTGCGGGAGAGCCTGCGGCCTATTTCCCGCTGCGCGCTGACCACTGTGGTGGCGCCCATGGGCTACGGCAAGACCACGGCGGTGAACTGGTATCTGGCCGAGCGCGCCGGAGCGGAGGCCGTGAAGATCGTCCGGATCAGCGTGTATTCGGACAATCTGGCCATATTCTGGCGAAGCGTGCAGGACGCCTTTGCCCGCGCCGGCTTTGATATGCTGCGGGACTATCCATGCCCTGTGGATGCCGCCGGCGGCGGGCTGCTGGCGGATGATCTCTGCCACGGGCTGGCGGGGGAGGTGCCCTGCTACATCTTCATAGATGATTTTCACCTGCTGCTGGATCAGCGGGCGTCGGCCTTTCTGTGTATGCTGGCCAACCGCCTGCCCGACAATGTGCACCTGATCGTGGCCAGCCGGGATCGCTTCCTGCCTGACGCGGAGACAGTGCGGCTGGGAGCGAAGGTCTATCCGCTGGGCACGGAGCAGCTGCGGCTCAACCACACGGAGCTGTCCGTCTACGCCCACCGGTGCGGCACGGAGCTGTCCGACGCGCAGATCGACGAGATCCTCTATTCCAGCGAGGGCTGGTTTTCCGCTGTTTACCTGAATTTGCGCACATTTTCCGAGCATGGTGTGCTGCCAAGCCGTCATTCTGACATCTATTCGACCTTTACGGCGGCCATGATCGACCCGCTTCCGGAAAAGCGGCGGGAGTTTCTGGCGGTCATGGGTCTTGCCGATGAGTTTACCGTGGGGATGGCGTGCTTCGTCACCGGTGACGCGGACGCAAAGCAGATCCTGTCCGCCCTCACAGAGCAGAACGCCTTTATCAAGTGTCTGGAGGACGGCGTTACATACCGGTTTCACCACATGATGAAGGAATGCGCGGAGCGCGCCTTTGCCGCGCTGGACGGGGAGAAGCAGACCGTATATCACACGCGGTTCGGAGAGTGGTATGAAGCCCGCCGCCGGTATCTCCACGCCATGACGTTCTACCGGCGCAGCGGCGACTACGATGCGCTGCTGCGGGTGGTGCAGGAGGACGCGGGCATTCTGCTGGCCTCTGTTGCCCCCGCCGCTGTGCTGAAAACGCTGGCACAGTGCCCGGTTTCCACGCTGAAGCGGCACCCGGCGGCGCTGCTGGTGCTCATGCGCAGCATGTTCAACTGGCGGAATATCCCCAAAATGATGGAGCTGAAGGGCATTCTGCTTGCCGCCATCGGGGAGCACCCGGAGATGCCGGAGGAGGAACGAGGCGATCTGCTGGGCGAGTGCGACCTCATCATGAGCTTTCTGTGCTACAACGACATCAGCGCCATGAGCCGCCTGCACCGCAGCGCCAGCGCGCAGATGTCCCGCCAGGCCATCAGCATCCGGAACAGCGGCGGCTGGACCTTCGGCTCGCCGTCCGTGCTGATGATGTTCTACCGTGCGCCGGGGAAGCTGGTAAGCGAGCTGGCTGAGATGGACGAGTGCATGCCGCACTATTACAGGATCACCGACGGTCACGGACAGGGCGCGGAGACGATCATGCGGGCGGAGGCGCTGTTCTGCCGGGGGCACTTCACCGATGCCCATATCGAATTGGAGCGCGCCTATGCCCAGATCAGGGATAACGGGCAGGAGAATATGGCACTCTGCTGCGATTTTCTGGCGTGGCGGCTTTCTCTCTGCGCGGAGGTGGAGCCGGAGCTGCCCCTTGAGGAGCGCCGCGAGGCGCTGCTGCGGCAGCACAACGCCTCGTGGCTCAACATCTGGAACGCCACAGCCGCGTATTATCATGCGCTGCGGGGCGAGCCGGAGAGGATACCGGAGCTGTTTGCGCAGCACAGGCTTTCCGCGATCAATATCCTTGCGCCGGGCAAGCCCATGATGGAGATGATCGAGAATCAGGTGTATCTGGCGCAGGGCGCCTGTGCCAAGGTCATCGGCCGCAGCGAGGGGCTGCTGGCGATGTGCGAGGGGATGCACTACGCGCTGGTGGCGCTGCATGTCCGTATCCAGACCGCTGTCGCCTACGAGCGGCTGGGCAAGCACACGGAGGCGCGGGCGCTGCTGCGGCAGGCGCTGTCCGATGGGGAGCCGGACGGACTTGTGATGCCCTTCGTGGAGAACTACGACGGGCTGGCGCCCTTGCTGGCGCAGGAGATACGAAGCGATCTGATCGACAGGATCGTGGAGCTGGGCGAAGCATCCCGGCAGCGGAAAGAGAGGAACGTCAGACCCCGTGCGCTGTCCGCGCTGACGGAGAGGGAGTTCGAGATCGTGCGCCTGATGGCGCAGCGGCTGAGCAACCGCGAGATCGCGGAACGGCTGTTTCTCACCGAGGGCAGCGTGAAGCAGTACGTCAAGCAGATCTACTCCAAGCTGCATATCGACGGGGACACCCGCACCAAGCGCAGGCGGCTGAACGAGCTGCTGGAAGCAAAAGCCTAACCATTGGGGAATGGTCATCCATACAAATCCACCGTACAATGTCTGTACGGTGGATTTTTTGCCGCTATGAGATAAGAGGAAGGGAGGACGCGCCTTTGAACCGAAGGTATCTCACAGCCGTTGCACCGTTGGCTGACTACATTCTGCAGGTCGATTTTGTGTCCGGCAGCCGTCTGCTTCTGGATATGAAGCCATATCTGGACAAAATGCGCTTCTGCACGCTTTCCGATCCGCAGGTGTGGAACAGCGCCGTGACCAACGGCATCTTCGTCCGCTTCGGCAACGTGGAGCTCAGCCACAACGAGATATTGTCCATGGCGGAGCAGGAGCCTTGAATTATCAGAAAAAAGGAGAAAGACGATGAAAAGAATGAAAAAGTATCTGACCCTGCTGCTGGCGCTGGTGCTGTGCCTGAGCATGACCGCCTGCGGCAGCGACGGCGCAGACGAGGATAATCTGTACGATGTCCCGGATTCCTTTGAGGGGCTGGTCAAGGACAGTGAGCAGATGGCCAACCTCTACGTCTACGGCGGCGCATGGAAGGGCGAGGACGGCAGCACCATGATCGTGGCCACCAGCGAAAGCGGCGACGAGGTGCGCTTCGCCCTGTATAACGCCGACGAGGAGGTGACGGCCAGCGGCTTTATCCAGTTCGTGCCGGAGTACGACTACGACTACTTCTACAACGAGCACGACGGCGTGGCCTACCGCAGCTGGTTTGACGAGGTGGGCGCGATGTATGTGGCGGCCATCGGCACATTTACAAAGCTGACGGGCGACGCGCCGGGCGAGAACATCGGCGACGGCGATTACGGATTCCTGGCCGGTGTGTGGTATCAGGATGGGGAGCCGGGCGCAGCAAGCATCATTGAATTCGACGCGTCCGGCAGCTGGACGCTTTCGGAGCGTCCCGGCGGCGACGGCGACCCCGCCGTGGTGGACAGCGGCACCATTGAGGTGAATCCCGACGGCGCGGGAACGTATTTCGCCGTTTCCGACATGTATGAGGACGTGGTCTACGACATGACGCTGGTGGGCGACGATGTGATCTACTGGGGCGGAGAGTACGACTACTATCAGAAGATGGCGTGAGCGCAGAGGGAGAGGAGAGAGGTATGAAAAAGCGATTTGCAATTGTATTGGCGCTGCTGATGGCGCTGAGCCTTACCGCCTGCGGCGATCAGAATGACGACCCCAATGATGTGGTGGGCGACGACTGGCGCGTGACCGGCGTTGTCCGGGACAGCGGCAGCATCACCCGTGACGGCGGGGATATCGACGTGCTGGTGTGCGTCAACGCGGACGGTGCCGATTTCTGCTACGACGACGAGACATATGCCATATACGACTATGTGGACTATCCCATCACGCTGCAGGGCGACCCGTGGGAGGAGTTCCGGAGCATCGACTTTGCCGACCGGAACGGTGACGGCAACAGCGACGTGGCCATGCTGTTTGAGCTGGATGGTCAGCAGGTGCTGATGGTGTGGTTCTGGGATGCGGAAGCCGAGGGATTTGTGTTCCAGCCGGAGGAGTCCTCCGTGGAGGACTTCGGTGGGGAGAGCGTGTCCCACGTGGGCTTTGAGGGCACGTGGTATCTGGATGGCGACGAAACGGAGGAAAGCGTCATTATCATCGGCGTTGTGGGCGACTGGGTGCTGTACGACCAGCAGGGCGACACCCGCACCGCCATCGACAGCGGGCTGCTCCGCGTGGTGGACGAGACGCAGGGGCACTATGCCGCCGATTCCGAGCAGTTTGACGGCGTCTCCTACATCATCGCCACGGCCGGGGACAACGGCATGTACTGGGGCGTCACCGGCGATTATGACTACTACGAACGCCTGGACTGAGGGCAAACAGGGACAGAATACAATAAAACAACGCGGGCAAAGCCCGCGTTGTTTGTTGCATATTCAGACTCAGTCGGCGTCCTTGCTGGTGGCCTTGTCGAAGATCTCCACGGCCTCGGCGTTGGGAGCCGGCGTCAGCTTGGTCACCACAACGGCGACGATCAGGCTGGCGATGAAGCCGGGCACGATCTCAAACACGCCGGTGGAGGCGGTCAGACCGGTCAGCAGCCAGCCCAGATCCACCACAAAGCCGGAGACAACACCGGCCACGGCGCCCTTGTAGTTAAAGCGCCGCCAGAACAAAGACAGCAGGATGGTGGGGCCGAAGGAGGCACCGAAGGCGCCCCAGGCGTTTTCCACCATGTCCATGATGGCCTGGGCACCGCTGCCCTTGGAGTTGGCAATGAAGAAGGCGATCGCGGACAGCACCAGCACCAGAACACGACCCACCATCAGAGTCTCTTTCTCCGTGGCGTTCTTGCGGAAGAAGGGCTTGTACAGGTCGGCGGTGAAGGAGCTGGACGCCACCAGCAGCTGGGAGTCCGCCGTGGAGATGGAGGCGGCGATGATGGCCGCCAGCAGCAGTCCGCAGATGCCGGCAGGGAAGAAGCGGCGGGACATGGCGATGAAAACCAGCTTCTGGTTGCCCGCCGTCAGCAGCTCCTCGCCCATGACCATGCGGCCAAAGTAGGCGATCAGCACGGCGGCGAGCAGGGAGATGATGACCCATACAATGGCTACGATGGAGGACTTGCGGATCATGGAGGGCTTCTTGATGGACATGAAGCGCACCAGAATGTGGGGCATACCGAAGTAGCCCAGACCCCAGCCCAGACCGCTGAGGATATCCTGCCAGCTGGCGCTGAACAGGCCTCCGCCGAAGCTGCACTGGGTGACAGCGCCGGACGCGGCATCGGTGTACTCGTACACGGTGGTCAGCGCAGTGGGATCCAGCAGGTCGCGGTGGCCAAAGTAGACCACGATGGGCACCAGCATCAAAGCCAGCATCATCAGCATGCCCTGGAAGAAGTCCGTCCAGCACACGGCGGTGAAGCCGCCGAAGAAGGTGTACGCCACGATGATCAGCAGGAACACGAACATGGCCAGCTTGGGGGACACGTCCGGGAACAGGGTGGTGAACACGGAGGTGCCGGCCACCAGAGCGGAGGCCACATAAATGGTGTAGGCAAACAGGAAGATCAGCGCGCACACCAGCTGCAGGGAGCGGGAGTCCACCGCGAAGCGGTTGGTCAGGTACTGGGGCACGGTGATGGCATCGTCAGCGGCCTTGGAGAAGGTGCGCAGACGCTTGGCGCACAGGATCCAGTTGGCGGCGGTGCCCAGCGCCAGACCGATGCCGATCCACATCTGGCCGAAGCCGAAGGCCAGAATGGAGCCGGGCAGACCCATCAGCAGCCACGCGGACATGTCGGAGGCCTGAGCGGACAGCGCCGTGACCCAGGGGCCCATGGAGCGTCCGCCGAGGAAGAAGTCCTCGGAGTTCTTGTTGGAGCCGTTAAAGTAGAAGATCAGCGCTACTCCCAAGAGAATAATGAAGTAGCCCAAAAATACGATGATTTCCCAATTCATGATTTCTCCGTCCTTTGCGTAAGTTCAGTCTGCCTATTATTAAAACACACTAAAGTGTAGTATACAACAATCCTCACCGTTTGTAAATCGCCATTCCAAACTTTTTTGCTTTAATTTGACAGATGAGCGCCTTTTTCCCCGCTGTCCCTTGTCAATTGCCGCCGATTGTGGTATGCTGTACCTAATAACACGAGAGGGAAGGTACATGCCATGGATGCCAGCTTCAAAACATGCATGTTCGGCGGGTTCGACCGTCAGGATGTGGTGGCGTTTATCGAGAAAACGGCGGAGGAGCACCGCGTGGAGACGGAGACGCTGCGCGCGGAGAACGACCAGCTGCGCCGCGACCGGGACGCCGCTGTCGCCGAGAATGAGGCGCTGCGCTGCCTGACAGAGGAGGACGCCCGCCTGCAGGAGGACAACAACCGGCTCCAGCGCCGGGTGGAGGAGCTGCAGGCGAAGCTGGCGGAGGTACAGGCGGAGAACAACGCTTTGCGCGGGCCGGCGGGGGAGTACCAGTCCCTGAAGGAGCATATTGCCGACATCGAGATCAGCGCCCACCGCCGCACGGAGGAGTTCCGCGCCCGCGCCATGGAGCGGCTGGGGCAGTGCATCGCCCAGCAGCGCCTGTGGTGCAGCCAGCGGCGCAGCACCTACCTGACGATGAACGCAGCCCTGTCCCAGCAGCTGCGTGCCGCCCAGGAGGAAGTGGACAACGCGGATTTCACCGCCTTTGACGACATGATCGGGGAGCTGCAGCGCCTGGAGGACGAGCTGAAGAAGCCCGACCCGCAGATATGAGAAAAAAAAGAACCGCCCGCGGGTAGCAGCGCATAAGACAGGTTTATAAGGTTTAGAGAGAACAGCGTGGCGGAAGTCACGCTGTTCTGCTTTTTGATGCGTGAGTGAGCATTTCGGCAATGATGCTCTCCGGCAGGAAACCAATGCAGGCAAGGCTGATATGCACATCCTGCACTCGCTGCCCGCTGCTCTTATCCGGCGCGGAAACATAGACCCTGTTCACAAGATCATGCAGCACAGCGGGCGTCAGTTCCTGCAAGTTGGGATATTTCTTCGCCCGGAGGATGAACTGCTCAATGCTGTCGGCTTCTTCCTCCTGCTGGGCAATCTCCTGTTCCAAAAGCTGCATTTTCTCCGTCAGCTCTGTTTGCTCATTTTCATAGTCGGCGGACAGCTTTTCAAATCGGCTATCATTGATTTTGCCGGAGATATTGTCCTCATATTGCAATCCGAAGCGCCGAAACACTATCGGCATTATTATATTCTAAAGCGGTTTTGTTGGTTGGACGACAAAATGACCGCCGGTATCGTCCGGCGGTCATTTTATCGTCTTGGCGTTATCTCGGCCTTCTGCGATCGTGCTCGACGTAGTAGGCGCGCTTGCTCCCGAGCATCTTCTCGTCCGCCTCGCGGACCAGCTCTCTTAGCCCGTTTGCCGCCTCGCAGACGGCGATGCCGTAGGAGATGCTGTAGCCCTGCGCGGCAAGGCTTTCAGAAACCGCCCGCATCCGCGCCTCGTATTCCGCCTCTGCCGCCGGCGCGGGAAACACGACGAACTCGTCGCCGCCGACGCGGTAGAGATCGTCCCTCGGAAACTGCTCCCGCAGACGCTCTGCGACCGCGTGCAGCAGCTGGTCGCCCGCCTCGTGACCGCGCTCGTTGTTGATCTCGTGCAGGCCGTTCGCGTCGATATAAATGCAGGCGGCCGGAGCGATGACGCGCTGGTCGCTCTTGCGCAGACACTTCTCATAGGCGACACGGTTCATCAGGCCCGTGCCATGGTCCGTAATGCTCATACGGTAAACGCCGCGTCGCGCCGAGATCAGGTACCAGCTGATGTAGGCAAGATAGCTCAGCAAAATCGCGCCGACGATGACCGACATCAGGTAGAGGATCTTCACCACGCCGCGCGTTCCCGCCAGCGCGTCCTGCTCGCTGACGCCGAGAACGACGCTCCAGTTGTTGATGCCGACCGGCTCGTAGTGCAGGTAGAGCGTCAGCCCCGTGGAGCGGGATACGGTGCACATATCGCCGCCGATGCCGTTGGGGATTTTTTTCATCGCCTCCTCGTAGGTGTAGCCCTTGAGCATTTTCCGGCCACTCAGGTCGGAGAGATTGCCGAGCGTATCGTGCCAGGTGTCCACCAGAATGTCGCTGGTATTTCCATCCACGATGAGAACGAAGGCGTTGCCGCCGTAAAGGTCGGTCTTGTAGCTGCGCGAGAGCTCCTGCAACGGCACCATGCCATAGAGGATGGCGATGGTCTCGCCGTCGCGCTTCACCGGCACGACGTTGCGCACCACCAGCTTTTCCGGCGCAAAGTAGCTTGTCACGCGGTCTGAGATGTACGCGCCCCGCGCCGCCTCTGTTTCAAAATCGAATGCGCCGGAAACGTCGTAGCGGGCGCCGTCGGTCAGCAGCGTGCCGTCGGGCCGCAGCAGCGCGACGGTGGAGACAAAGGTCTCGCTGAGGCTGAAGGTGTTCATGATGCGCAGCACAGAATCCAGATCGTCTTCGTCCTGCCCCGCGATCAGCTCCGCCATGGCGGAGAGAATGATCTGGTCCGTGCGTGCGGCATTGTTGATGTCCTTGGCAAGCTGCTTTGTTGCGGTCGTCAGCTCATCGAAGGAGCGCTGTGTGACCTCCTCACCTGCGCGCCTTGCGCAGACGAAGACCGTACCCGACAATACGATCGCGCTGAACAGCGTAATCGCCAGCAGGACACGCGAACGCGTTTTGTTTTCCATTTCTTTCTCCTTACCGCTCTGTCAGCTCGCGCAGATAGCGCTCCGCCTCCCGCTTCGGCAGGACGCGCGAGAAATAAAAGCCCTGAATGAAGTCGCAGCCCGCCGCAAGCGCAATATCCAACTGTTCCTTTGTTTCCACACCCTCAGACAGCGCTCGGATACCCATGCTGTGAGCAAGCTGCACCAAACCGGCAAGCAATGCCCTTCCGCGCTCCTCCTCCGCATCGAGGAGGATGCTGCGGTCGATTTTTACATAGTCGAACCGGTAGGTACACAGATCCGAAAGCGAGGAGTAACCGGCACCCATATCGTCCAGCGAAATGCGGAAGCCCAGCGCGATCAGACCGTTGAGCGTTTCCGCTGCCGCGCTCCGCTCATACACAAGGCAATCCTCCGTGATCTCGATAATAAGGCAGTCATGTGAAAAGTCATACTGCTCCGCGATCTCACGCACACGCGGCAAGGTCCGCTCGTCCGAGAGCGACTGGCGCGTAAAATTACAGGACAGGCAGAGCTTCTCCAGCCCCTCGCGTCTCCATGACTGGAGCTGTGCACAGGCGCAGCGGAGCATATAGAGATCATGTTCTGTGACCGTACCGGCGCGGATCATCAGGTCGATGTATTTTGAGGGCTTGAGCAGTCCCTCCTCCGGGTTTTGCCAGCGCGAGACGGTCTCCGCGCCGACGACCGTGCCGGCGCGATCCACCACAAATTGGAAGTACGGCTCAAACTCGCCCTTGGCGACAGCCTCCGCCGTGCGGCGGCGCAGCCGGTCGAGCTGCTCGCTTTCACCGACCATACGCTTATTGCCGAACGCGCAGAGCATACTGTGACCGAACGCATAGGCGCAGCCCTGCCGCGCGCTATAGAGCGCGGCCTCGCCGCTGTAGTCCGGGTTTTCCTCCAGTGAGCAGATGCCCGCGCGGAAAGACCCGTTGTATTCCGCGCGAAAACCCTCAAGGTATGCGTTCAGCTCCCGCACCAGCGCTTCCGTATGCTGCTGTGCCGCCTCGCGGCTGCTGCGTTGGCACACCAGGGCAAACATTCCGCGCCCCACACAGGCAAGGTAATCTTCGCGGGCGCAGCCGCGCCGAAGAAACTCCGCCGCGCGGCAGAACAGCTCCTCGCGCTCCGCCTCGCCGCAGCGATGCTCCAGCGAGGTCATATCGCAGCCGACGCAGACAACATAGGTAAGACTCCGCAGCGGAGCGGGGAGCAGCGTTTCCACGCAATGCAGATAAAAGCGGTCATTTCCGATGCCGTAGCGCGGATCGATGAGGGCGTTGGCCTTTTGCTCGGCACGCTTTTTTCGCGCAAAGACTATCAGCGCGACCGCCGCGGCAAGCATCGCCGCGATCAATGCGGCGAGCGTAATGAGCCACTTGGTACGGTAGGCTTCCGCGCCGCTGCTATTCGTATAGTCTGCCAGGACGCCGATGCTCTCCGCGCCGGAGAGATCCTCCAGCGCTTGTGCAAGCGCACCGGCCAATTCCGGCGTGAGTGCGTTGGTAAAGCCAACATATATCGCGCGCTCTGCGCCGTCATGTTCTATCGTGCAGAGCAGCACTTGACGGCGCATCGCGCCGCTGTCGACCGCGCCGGAGGGATAGGCGGAAATAATGTCCGCCTGCCGGTTTGCGGTCTGCTGCGCCTGCGTTGTGTTTTTGCTGTACGGAAGATAGACAAGATCGTACCCTGTTTGCTCACTCAGACGCTCGTACAGCTCCGGCAGCAATCCGACATAGCATTCCCTGCCGCGGTCATAGGACTCGATGGGATAGAGATCGGCGTTTCCCGAGATCAGAAGCGTCTCCCTCGCGCTTGCATCCTGCATACAGCACAGCAGCGCTCCGATCGTCAGCACGGCGCAGAGCGTGATTTCCAAGAGCTTTTTTCGGCGCACAGGCGGCACCCCCCTTATTTCAAATTGATCTTGCGGCGCTCGATGCGCCCCCAGCTGAGTTTTTTCTTCCTATAGCCGATAAAGGCCGTGCAGCGCACCCATGCGAGAATAAAGCGCAGGAACACCAGCTCAAAGAGACACAGACAGACGGCCTTGAGTCCGTCGCCGAACGAGAGCGTGAGGTCCGCCGTGTAGATGCGCGAGAAAAAGGCAGTAAGCGTCAGGACCGAGCCGAACACGGCGTAGATCAGGAAAAAGAGCAGCATAAACGGGACGTTGATCAAATCGAACCACCACGCGAGTACCATTGTAAAAACACCGAATATCTCAATAAACGGCGAAAGCAGCTCGTAAATGAGGAAATAGAGATAGGATACAAAGCTCACCGCGCCGAACCTGTGATTGGAAAACATGACGCGATGCTTGTACATGCTCTGGAACAGGCCCAGATGCCAGCGCCTGCGCTGCTTGCACAGATCGCGCAGCCGCTCGGGCGCCTGCGTCCAGCAGATCGCGTCGGATGCGTAGCGAATGGCATAGTCGATGTTGTTGACCGTGCAGTATTCGTGCAGCTTGACCACAAGCTCCATATCCTCGCCCACCGTTCCGCTGTCATAGCCACCTGCCGCGATGACGGTATCCTTTTTGAACAGCCCGAAGGCGCCGGAAATGATGAGTGAGCCGTTGAAGCGGTCAAAGAGGATGCGGGAGGCAAGAAACGAACGGTCATATTCCAGCACCTGCATGAAGGCGAGAATATTGCGCGGCAGCCGGTAATGCTTCACCCGTCCGTTTTCCAGCTCAACATCGTTGGAGATGCGGACGATGCCGCCAACCGCCACCACATTGCCGTTTTCCAATATCGGCTGGGCGATGCGGCGCAGAGAGTCGTACTGCAGAACGGAGTCCGCGTCCATGCAGATAAAGTACGGGAAATTTGCGGCGTTGATGCCCATGTTCAGCGAGTCTGCCTTGCCGCCGTTCTTTTTTCGGATGAGCGTCACCGGTACCTTCTGTGCGCGTGTCTCATAGACATATTCCTCGCGCTGACAGTTGATCTGCCGGCGAATGGGCCTGTGAACAAGGTGCATATCAAATGTCTCGGCCAACACCTCCGAGGTGCGGTCCTTCGATCCGTCGTCCACCACAATGATCTCATAGGCGCGGTAGTCGAGCGCAAGCAGCGAGCGCACGGTGTCTGCCACGGTGACCTCCTCATTGTAGGCGGGAACGATGATACTGATGGGCAGGTAGTAATCCGAGGGCAGAATGCTTTTGAGCATTTCCTGCCGGCGGTGCTTGTACAGCTCAAGTGAGCCGACGACGACCGACAGAAACAGAAAGGTCGAGTAGCCGATCAGATAAGCGATAAAGAAATAGCCCACCCACTCAAGAAACAGCTTTATACCGTCGTACATACTGCGTCCTCCTTTCGCTCCTCCAGCTCCCGCACATCAAAGCGATAGCGCAGGATCTCGGAGGCGTAGCGGTCGTGCCCCTCGATCACGTCGATCAGATCGCGGTAGCCGCAGCCGAGCCGTTCCAGGCTCTGCGAGGCATTGAAGCGGATATACCAGTTGGGATGATACAGGTTCTGCTTGAGCGTCGTCAGGGTCCGCTCCCCCGGATAGCTCGCCAGCACCGACGAGGCGATGGCGGCGTACTCCCAGCGCGCGTTTTCCAAGGGCGTCGCATAGCGCAGCAGATCGGGATAGACCGGCTCATAGGGGTAGCGACCGAAATAGCGCAGGCAGGCAAAGCGCAGCTCGTCATCCCGCGCGGGATCGTTGAGGAGCGCGTGTATTTTCTCGCAGTATGCGCCGGAGGAAAAGCGGAAATAGTTGAGCAGCGTCACCTGCATCCACGGCTGAAACGCATCAAACGCCTCCCAAAGCGCGTCGGCAAGCTCCCATGTGTCTCCCGTGTAGTTCAGCAATCCGTCGGAGAGGAGCTTGCTGTGATAATAGAGGCTGCTTGCGTCGATGATCCGCAGCGCACGCACAAGGACGGCGGGATCGCCCGCCGTGTAGAGCGCCTGCATGGCATTCTCGCGGCAGTAGATGCTCGATTCATGCAACAGGTCGAGCAGCATCGTTTTCAGCGCCTCGTTCTCCTGCCCGTCGAGCAGCCGGTATTTCCGGATGATATACGGAAAATACGCCGCCTCGATCTCATCGCGGTGGCAGTAATCCTCTGCCAGCGTGATCGTCACACCGTTAAGTGCCGTCAGATAGGAGCGGGTCAGCTCTGGCCGCCTCACGCACAGGCGCTCCAGCGCGGCGTCAAAGGCCGCCATGCCGTTCACGCGGCGCAGTCTGCGCTCCATGAAGCGCAGATGCCTCTCGCTGACCGCTCCGGTCTCCGCGAGACGGTCAAGCTCCCGCGAAACCGTCAGCTCAAGGCGGATGCCGTCGCGGAAGGACCGATGCTCCCTGCGCCGCGAAAGGAGCGCCGTTGCAATGTTAAAGAAGATCATGCCGGCGCAGATGCCGAGATAGACGTAGATCAGGATTTGGACAAACACCGGCGTTCTTCCTTTCTTGTGTGTTTTACTGCCAGAGCTTTTGCAGAATGTAGTACGAGGGCTTGAGCCGCTCGTGATAGCTGACCGTATTGCCCCAGCCCTTGAGCGCGGCGGGATAGAGCGGCGTGCGCTCCTGCGCCGCGCCGTCGGTAAGGCCGAGGTGCATCGTGTCGATGGTGATGTAGTCCACGCCGTAGTTTTCATAGTAATCGTCGTGGATGGTCATGCGCGAGGGGTCTGAAAAGTTCAGAAGCTGCCAGGGGAGCTTCAGCTCCGCATAGTCGCCCGTGAAGATGAAGTCCGCGAGGGAATCGTAGTCCGGCGCGGCAGGGTTCGCGTTGCCGTAGGCAAGGTCGCCCGTCTCGTAGGTCTCAGAGCTTGCCTGCCAGTTGCCCGTGAGCAGCGGCGTCGCCGTCTGGAGCATCAGGTCGATGGGCTTGAAAAGCGGCGTGTCCGCGTCGGGCGGGTCAAGGTAGGCGTCCGCGTCGTGCGTTTCGTGGTAGAACATGGCGCGCAGCACCTCGTAGCGCTCCTGCACCAGGAGGCGGCTGTTGTCCCTGCCGTCGATGGCAAGGACGAAGTCCACCGGGTCCTCAAAGCGCAGGCCGAAGTTTTCGCAGTAGGTGCTGCCCGTCTTGGGCGTGGTGTCGATGGGGATGTAGAGCGTTTTCTGTCCGTTCGCAAAGCCCTTTTCATAGGCGAGCAGATAGATGAACTTCTCGTCGTATTTCATCGAAAGGGCGCGCGTGCCGGTATCGAAGAGCTTGTCCTCCTCCGTCCACTCGCTGAGATCGCCGTCCACATACGCGATACATTCCTCCGCGCCGGGGTCGAAGGAGAGCAGGCCGAAATACTGCTCGTTGGTCTGATAGTCGCTCCAGTACGGCGTGCGCTGGAGATTCACCGCGTGCATGGTGTTCCAGGTGCGCTTGAACCACTCGTCCTGCCAGGTAAAGACGCAGCCGCCCGCGCAGTTTGCCGCGGTGATGTCGCGCCAGCAGTCCACGAGCGCCTGCCCCTGCTCCTGCTCGGACATATGGCCCTGATTGCGTCCGGTGTTCTGGTCGATCTGCGCCATGCCGCGCCCGGTGGAAACGCCGAACTCGGAGATGACGACGGGCATCGTGTGATGCCGCCGCAGGGCGCGCAGATAGGCGAGGTAGGTGTTCGCCGCGCCGGTCTCATCGTAGAAGTCCGATCGACGCAGCACGGAACCGATGGGCGTGCCGGGGCCGGTCTCCACACGAGAGATGACGGCCTTGCCGTCCCAGATGGGCGTGCGGTCCATCACCGTGGGGTTGAGGATATAGTTGAGATAGTCGGGATAGTAGGGATAGACATGATAGGAGGCAAACTGACCGGCGAGGAAGGCATCCTCCGTGCGGATGTGCTCCACGTCCACCTGCGCGCACTTCATAAAGAAGACGGTGATATCCTCCGGGTAGAGGAAGGGGTCGGTGGTCGGCCAGTTGGAAAACGCCACAAGGCGCTGGGTCTTGTAGCGGCGGCTTTCATATGAGACGATCCGATCGCCCACCTGCGCGAGCATGGATTCAAAGGCGGAGGCGTCCTCCGTCGCGGAGAGGTATGTTCCCTGATAGGGCGGCAGATCGGGGTATTTGTGGTTGGTGTAGGTGACGGTCACATCCTCCCACTCCACGCCGAGGATGTAGGCGATGACCCAGCGGGAAACATCCTTATTGTAAAAGCCCGATCCCGTGCCCCGCCCGAGCGAGATCTTCTTGTTGCCGTGCAGAACGTCGACCAGTGTGCGCCCGTCCCTGACGAAGGTCTCAAGAAAATCCTTGTCATAGGCGTCGCGGTGGGAGTTTTGGATATAGTCGTTCACCCATACGCCGTGGATGAGCCAGAGCGGTTCCTCGTTCGCCTCCTCGCGCGCGGTGTTGTACTCGTAGAAGGCGTTGTAGAAGTCGTCGTGGAGCGTAATGTAGACGCGCACGGTGTTCGCGCCCATCTCCTGCATCTGGGCAAACCAGCGCAGATAGGTCTCCTTGCTGACGGCGTAGTCCGTCGCCCACTCGCCCGGGATGCCCACGCCGAGGTTCACGCCCTTGACGGTGAACTCCTCCGGTCCTACGCCACGGTCCATATAAAGGTGCTGCGCGTCGGTGGACATGAAAGCGCTGACCGGCGCGTCCGGCTGAAGGTCGATGTACCAGCCGAGGTAGTAGCGCGCGGTGTCGTAGGCGAGATAGCCTAAGATCAGGGCGGTGAGCACGATGAGAAATCTTTTCAAGCCGCCGCCCTCCTTTCTCGATGGTGTGGTGGCTCAGTGGTTGAATTTCTTGTTTTTGGATTCGTGGCTGTACTGGCGCAGAATGTCGATATTCTCGTCCATCCACGTGCCGCGCTCGATGCAAAAGCGCTTCATCTGCGCGACGGCAGCCGCGTGTGAGTGCGGGTTGCGCCACGCGGGGGAGAGCATATCCTTTTCGAGCGTGTAGCCCCAGACGGAGAAGTTGCGCTCGACGGCATCGCCGAGCCACGCGGTAACGTCGTCCATGTAGGCGCAGAGATACTCGTCGCTGAGGATGCCCTGACGCAGCTCGCGGTAGCGGTCGATGACGGCGTTTATGAACTTCTCGTCTTTGCTGAGCATATAGTACCAGACGTTATGCTGTAGTTCAAAATGCTGCGGCTCTGTGACCGGATGACTGTAGTTGTCACAGGCGGAGTTGAAGTCCCAGATGCACATTTTGTATTTGCCGCGCACATCCCTGTAGATATAGGTGGAAAGCCAGCCCGCATCATAGTTGCAGGTAAACTCGTTGAGGATAAAGTAGTCCACGAAAGAGCTCATGTCCGCCTGCTCCCACCATGCATAGGGCTCGGTATCATAGTCATAGGAGTAGAGTGACTTTTCAAAGTCGGAGAAATCCTGTGCGATCCACGCCGCGCGCTCCGGCGTAAGCCATTTTGTTCCCGGATAGACGATGTCGATATCCTGCAGATTTCGTAGGGCGTATTGGGAGAAGGTCTCGATGTTTTTGACCTCGTTGCCGCTGCCGCGGTCAAGGCGCAGAGCATAGCTCGTCTGCACCGTGTCCTTCGACGGCTCCGTGAGCTTCAAGCGGGCATCCGCGCCGGAGCTGACAGTCTCCGTCATAACATAAAGCCCCTGATACACTCCGTTGAGCAGTACCTCGCAGAAGCGCACATTCGGCGCGTAGTCCATGATCTCGCCCGCAAGATTGTACCACATATAATTGCGGATGAGCGTCTTATCGAGGTACGGCCCATGCAGCGCCCACTCGTCGAAGGCATCCATCCCCAGCATGGCGACATCGCGCGAGGCCGCACCGTCGTCCGTCAGCGTCTTGACAAGATAGCTGTGCTTATCAAAATAGCGCGAGGAGTTGCCTCGCACTCGAATGTCAATGACGCTCTGAAGCGTCGGCGTGTCGGCGGGGTGATTGTTGCCCTCGGCATGATCCACCACCGAGACGGACGCGCGCAGCAGCGTACTGCCGTCTGCGGTCGTGGTGAAGCGGTCGTTTTCGATGTTGCTGTCCGCGTCGGGGATGGGCACGCCCGGGATCGCCTCTCCGCCTGTATCGATGAGCACGAGCGGCAGATGCGTGCAGAGCGTCTCGCCGCCATGCTCGGCACAGGGCGTGTAGGCGGGGCGCTCAAGATGCTGATGATAGCGCGGGTGCTCGTCGGTCAGCACGGCTGACAGGTTTGTTGCGGATAGGAGGAGCAGCAGCGCACAGGCCGCAAGAGCCATTCGCTTGTATTTCATGTTCGTCTCCGCTCCCCTCTTTCCGATTTCTCAGTTCGACACCTCGTCGTTCTGCATGACAAGATTGACATAGTCGATGCTTCCCAGCGAATAGATGCTGCCGGGAATGTCCGGCGTTGTCTGCTCCGCGCGGCGCAGGAGCTTTTGCGTGATCTCGTAGATCAGTTCGACCGTATCCTCCGTCGAGTTTTCCACACGCAGCGTCGCTTTGGCGCGAAAGAGCTTGTAGACCTGCGCCTTGATCGGCTCCTGCTTGCTGCGGTGGGCGCGGATGATGAGCAGCATCCGGTTATCGCTCTTGATGCAGCCGAGCAGCAGGATCACCGCGAAGGTCACGGCGCTGCCGATGCAGGCCACGGCATAATCGCCCACGCCGCAGCAGATGCCGACAATGATGGACCAAAAAATATAAACCGTATCGCGCGAGTCCTTGATGGCGGTGCGGAAGCGGACGATGGACAGCGCGCCAACCATACCGAGAGACAGCGCAATGTTGTTGCCGATGACGGTCATGACCGTCCCCGTCAGCACCGCGAGAATGACGAGTGAGGCGTTGAACTTGCGGCTGTAGATCGTCCCGCGGTGGGAGATGGCGTAGGACAGGAAGATAAAAAAGCCCAGCACGGCGGCAAGGACGATATTGAGCAGAATATCCTCCCACGACATATCGCGGGGTGTGGTAAAAAGGTTCAGGATCTGTTGTCTCATGGTGTTTTCCTCCTATAGCCTCGTCTGACATCCGTTTTGGCGGGCAAGCACATATTTGCTGACAGAAAGCTCACTGCGATCCACGCTGTTGATCAGCTCACGAAGATAATCGAGCAGAAAGCCGTTGTACTTGACCTCAAGCACCACGCAGTACGGATCGAGCACGGGGTTCATGTTCAGCCGCGGCGAAAAGAGGTCGAAGCAGCTCTCGACGGAAACAATGCGGCTGTCAAAGGTAATGCGTATTTTGTTCTCCTTGGCGATAAATGCCTTGCGGTCGTATTCTACGATCGTTTTGGGGCGATAGCACCGGCTGTGCATCAGCGCGTAGCACTCCGCGGCAAAAGACTCCGGATACCGCAGCAGCGGCGCGTAGTCGCCGCGCGTGAGCGCTTGGGCATCCTCCCGTGTCACGCGCAGAGAGCGCTTGAGCTGACTTGCGCCCTGCTTCTGCTTCATCTCCAGCATGGCGAAGTCTGCCGCCGGATCATAGCAGCGCAGGCGCAGCTTGCGCCGCAGCTCTACGCCCGCAGCCTTTTCGCGGAAGTCCCTGTCGTCGAGCGTATCGAAGTAAAGCGAGCGGACAGGGTAGCCGCTTATGCCGTTGTGCGGGTCCTCGTGCATGACCTGCGCGAGCCGATGGCAGGCTTGTAGCGCCTCCGGCAGCGAGATCAGATATTTCTTTTCCTCGCGGAACACGCGGTTCACCGATGCTCCCTCCTTTCGCAGAGAAAGAAACTGACCGCAGTCCTGCTAAGGCAATACCGCAGCTTTCACTGCACGGTGTTGCCTTAAGAGTGCGGTCGGTCGATCATAGAGGCTCTTCCGCTCAGACACATGGCCCTGCAGCATAGTCTTTCGACGATTTTCCATCTTAAACGATTATACAGGGCTGCGCCGCATAAGTAAAGTCATTTCTGGCATTTCCGGCATTTGGCGTGTGCCGTCGCTTGTGCGGCGGAAGTCCTCTCATGCGCGGGAACCGGATAGGATCACCTCACGAAATAATTATAACACAGCCATGAGCAAAACGCAGGAAATGCAGTAATTGCAATGGTTCCCGGCCATGGCTGAAGCCGAAAATCACTCCATTGATATAGAAAGCGGCGCCCCTTTTATGAAATGCGAGGGCTTCGCGCAGATCACAGATGAAGCAAATTCAGGAGTGGCTGGGCCACAGCGACATCGGCACGACGGCGAACATCTACGCCCACCTGGATTATAAGTCCAAGATCACCTCGGCACAGGCGATGGAGACAGGGCTTGCGCTACCGGAGGGCGGCAACTTCGGAAGTCGTTGGAGGGAGGGCTAAGCCGAAAATCCGGAGAGAAAAACAAAAGTCTGCTTTGATCACTTACTCTTAGAAAGAGGTATAAGAAAAAAGCCCGTAATCGGCTTGATTACAGGCTTTTTCGGTGGCGGAGATGGAGAGATTCGAACTCTCGCGTCGGTTTGAGCCGACCTACCGCATTTCGAGTGCGGACCCTTCAACCGCTTGGGTACATCTCCGTATATTTCCGCCTGCTTTTGACTCGCAAAATTTTTTGGAGAGAAAAGCAGGAGAGAAAACATAAAAGTATTCGATTTGAAATTTTGAAAACCCGGAATTAGCAGGGGTTTTCGAGGGGACGAAATTCCCAGCTTCTGCCGAAATTTCGAGTCAGCCCCGTTATGACCACTTCGATACCGCCGCATACCAGCGTATCATACCACAAATTTTTCCGATGCGCAACACCTGAAAGCATAATTCTGCCGCCGGCGGCATGTAATAGGGGAGAGGGGGCGGTAGTATGGACAGACGTGTGCTGGTCTGGGACGGAGGACATGATTATGTAAACTACAAAGCGGCGCTTTCGGCGGTGGGGCTGGAGGCTGTCGTCAGCGCCGACAGGGAAGAGGCGGCGCGCTGCGCCGCGCTGCTGCTGCCCGGCGGCGGGGATATTGCCGACCGTCTGCCGCCGGAGGAGGAGCGGGTCATCGCGGCATTCACCGCGGCGGAGAAGCCGATTCTGGGTATATGCCGGGGCTTGCAGGCGCTAAACGTGTTTTTCGGCGGTACGCTGTACGCCTACATACCCGGCCACCAGTCGCCGGAGGGCGACATCCTCCACGCCACCCACGCCGTGGGCGAGCTGGCGGAGCTGGTGGGCACGGAGCCGATGGTCAACAGCAATCACCATCAGGCGGTCCACCGGCTGGGCGCGGGGCTGTCGGTGCGGCAATGGGCGGGGGACGGCGTTATCGAGGGTATATGCCACACCGCGCTGCCCATACTGGCGGTGCAGTGGCATCCGGAGCGTCTGCGCACCGGCGCGGACGGTGCGGCGGTGTTTCGCTGGCTATGCCGCCGCGTGGAAAAGGGCTGCGGCGGTTGACAACCGGTACCAAAAGCGCCTATAATGGAGAAAATCGACAAGCGAGGTATACCGCTATGGAAAAGCTCCGCGCCTTTCTGAAACGAAAGGACATTGTTTTCTCCGCAAAGCGCTATTTCATCGACGCCATGGGCGCCATGGCGCAGGGACTGTTCTGCACGCTGCTGGTGGGAACCATCCTCAACACCATCGGCCAGCAGTTCCACATCGGGTTCCTGAACGCCGCCATCGTCACCATCGGCACGGGTGACGGCGCGGTGCATTACACCATCGGCGGGCTGTGCTCGGCTATGGTAGGCCCCGGCATGGCGGTGGCTATCGCCCGGGCGCTGAACGCGCCGCCGCTGGTGCTGTTCTCCCTGATCCCCGTGGGCTTTGCCACCAACTACATGGGCGGCGCGGGCGGCCCTCTGGCGGTGCTGTTCGTGGCCATCGTTGCCGCGGAGATCGGCAAGGCCGTCAGCAAGGAGACGAAGATCGACATTCTGGTGACGCCCATTGTCACCGTGCTGGTGGGCGTGGGCTTTGCCGCGCTGATCGCCGCGCCGGTGGGCAGGGCGGCCTCCGCCGTGGGACAGGCCATCATGTGGGCAACGGAGCTGCAGCCCTTCTTCATGGGTATCATCGTCTCCGTGGTCATCGGCGTGGCGCTGACGCTGCCCATCTCCTCCGCCGCTATCTGCGCGGCTCTGGGGCTGACGGGGCTGGCCGGCGGCGCGGCTGTGGCGGGCTGCTGCGCGCAGATGATCGGCTTCGCCGTTATGAGCTTCCCGGAGAACCGCTGGGGCGGGCTGGCCGCCCAGGGGCTGGGCACCAGCATGCTGCAGATGGGCAACATTGTCCGCAATCCCCGGGTATGGATCCCGCCCACGCTGGCGTCCGCCATTACCGGCCCTGTCGCCACCTGTCTGTTCCGCCTGGAGATGAACGGTGCGCCGGTGTCCTCCGGTATGGGTACCTGCGGTCTGGTGGGGCAGATCGGTGTGTACACCGGCTGGGTCAGCGACGTAGCCAGCGGCGCAAAGGCCGCCATCACCGGCATGGACTGGCTGGGGCTGGTGCTGATCTCTTTCGTGCTGCCCGCGGTGCTGACGTGGCTCATCGCCATCCCCCTGCGGAAGTGGGGCTGGATCAAGGACGGCGACCTGAAGCTGGATCTGTAAAACAAAAGTTGTTTTTTAACAAGCCTGAGAGCCACTCCGCAGGGAGTGGCTCTCATTTTGCCGGAAAATCAGCGTTATCCCCGGTGCAGGATGGCGTCCAGATCCTGCTGCGGGTGGGTGATGGGCTGGAGGTGATAGGCATCCACCAGCGTCTTGACCACCGTTTCCGACAGGAAGGCCGGCAGGGTGGGACCCAGATAGATGTCCTTGATGCCCAGCGCCAGCAGCGTCAGCAGGATGCACACCGCCTTCTGCTCGTACCACGACAGCACCAGCGTCAGCGGCAGCTCGTTGACGGAGCAGCCGAAGGCGTCCGCCAGCGCCAGCGCGATCTGCACAGCACTGTAGGCATCGTTGCACTGTCCTACGTCCAGAATACGGGGGATGCCATTGATATCGCCCAGATCCAGATCGTTGAAGCGGAATTTGCCGCAGGCCAGTGTCAGGATCAGGGAGTCCATGGGCGTGCGCTTGACGAACTCCGTGTAGTAGTTGCGGCCGGGGTGAGCGCCGTCGCAGCCGCCCACCAGAAAGATGTGCTTCACCGCGCCGCCTTTGATGGCGTCGATCACCGCCGGGGCGCTGTCGCCCAGCGCTCTGTGACCGAAGCCGGTGGTGAGGATGTGGCCGCCGTTGATGCCGCTCATGCTGCGGTCGGTGGCGTAGCCGCCCAGCGCCAGCGCCTGATCGATCAGGGCGGAGAAGTCCTTGCGGCCGTGCTCGTCCTCCGGGATGTGCTTCAGTCCGGGATAGCCCACCACGGAGGTGGTATAGATGCGGTCGGCATAGCTGGGACGGGGCGGCATCAGGCAGTTGGTGGTCATGAGAATGGGCGCGGGGAGGTTGTCGAACTCCTTCTGCTGGTTCTGCCACGCGGTGCCGAAGTTGCCGGCCAGCTGGGGATATTTCCGCAGCACCGGATAGCCGTGGGCGGGCAGCATCTCGCTGTGGGTGTACACGTTGACGCCGGCGCCCTTCGTCTGCTCCAGCAGCTGGTGCAGATCCTCCAGATCGTGGCCGGACACCACAATAAAGGGGCCGCGCCGCACGTCGGTGTGGACGCGGGCGGGGGAGGGGTCGCCGAAGGCGGCGGTGTTGGCTCTGTCCAGCAGCGCCATGCACTTGTAATTCACCAGCCCGAACTCAGTGATCAGCGCCAGCCACTCCTCGATGGTGTGTTCCTGCCGCAGGGCGCACAGCCCCTTGTAAAACCACAAACTGACCTCCTCGTCCTCGTGCCCCAGACGGAAGGCGTGGTGGGCGTAGGCGGCCATGCCCTTCATGCCGAACAGCAGCGTGGAGCGCAGGGACACCACGTCCGTATCGCCCCGCCACAGCCAGTCCGGCTCCTCCATAGGGAACCGCTGCTGCGCCAGTGTTTCGGCGCGGCGGGTGTATTTTTGCAGCGACTGATCGTCAAAATTCACGTTGGTCAGCGTGGCAAACAGGCCGTCCGCCAGTAGGCGGGTGACGGCGGTGGGGTAGTCCTTCTTTTCAGCGCATATCTCCGCCAGACGGATGAGACTGCACACCAGACGATCCTGCAGGTTGGCGGTGCGGGGCTGCTTGCCGCATACGCCGGTGCGGACGCAGCCGCTGTTGCCGGCGGTCTGCTGGCACTGGAAACAGAACATATCAGACATGGAAATACCTCCCGGAATGATTTTGTCGCCGATAGTCTGTCCGCCGGAGGGAATAATATGCAAAAACCGGAAGGAATATCCGCGCTGCGCGGCTGCGGCAAGCGATAAAAAATCACCCCCGTAGGGTAGCTGTCCATAAAACAGGTTTTGAGAAACAAATACTATGGCAGTTGCCGGACAAGGGTTGCTGACAAAAGGGGTATGTGTCATTAAGGCACATGCCCCTTTGCTTTTGCAGTTGCCTTTGTTGATGGTAGATGGATAGGATGGATTTTGTACGATTTAAGGTCGATAATCCGGAATTAGCTTCCCTGTGAGCAACGCAAAAATCATGGGCAATGATGCGTCCATGCCCTTGCACAAGTACAGCTCATACGTCAGTTAAATGCCGATTTTCAACTTGTTTCATAAGGGTACTTCTGAGATGTCATCTTTCAGAAAAGTAGTCAGAAAGCCCTCACTTAAACCAATCCTTGTGAGGATAGGGAAGAAGTTTGCTGAAACGATAATTTTGTCCCTTATTCCGCGCTTCTGCAATCCGTGTACTGCGCTCACCGTTCCGTTCGCTATTGCATGGTTACAATTAGTTGTTCACCATCCAATGAACAGTGGAATCCCTTTCCATAAGCAGCACATCATTTACAGCGATAGAAACCTCTGAATTTGAAAACTGTTTTTGCCTGTCCTGCCGAGCAAGTAGGATAGACAAGCACAAAGAAACATGCTATAATTTTTATAAATACTCTAAAAGACCACGTTAACATGTCAGGTCGCTGTCTGGCGGCACTTATTAACGGAGGTTTGGGTTATGAATAACAAACAAATGAAAAAGGCTACAGTCGATGCAATCAATGTGATGATCAGTCACGCGGACAAGGGTCCTTCCGGATTTTGGGTGGAGGATCACGAAGGCTGTGGCAATCCGGCGGTCTTTCCGGAATTTGAGGAGGGCTTGAAGCGAGGACGGCTCGTCCAGAAGGAGCACTATTTTTGCCCATGGAATACCGCCATTATGTACGGCGATGGGCATGGCAACATAATCACGGGTTGCTATCATAGCTGCTCTATTGACAAGGCGAGGTATTTGTCTGCTCAGGAGCTGAAAGAGATACTTGCCCGCTTCAAAACGCGCATGGAAAATGGAGATTACGATTGCGTTGACCATTTATCGCCGTTGCTGACAAAAGACGAAAGCAGACACATAGAGGATCGCATTCTTGCGGAGCAGCATGAGCGCGAACGCTGCGAAAGACAAAAGCGGCAGGATCGGCTCAAAAAAGCCGCTGCTCTGATTGCCAAGTTTCCAGATAAAAAATCGCTTTTGGCAATCAATTATGGAGAAGATACATGCGTAGATGAAGAAGATGGCCTCGTATTTTTCAATCCGGATTCTCGTAAGGATGTCGTTGGCGCAGAAAAGATGTCCTATGATGAATATCTGGATGTCCAGCTTGCTTCTTTAGGGCACGCTTATCGTTCCGGATTTGCAAACGGCATATTTAATTATCTGCTTGAATTCAAAGGACAGATTGAGAAAGTCAAGCCAAAACATATTTGCTTCAAGCGGGTCTTCATTAGTGGAATGTGCACCGATGGGACAATGTTTGATGATAAAGAGGATCACGTCTGGATGGACAAATCCGGCTTTGAAGAGTGCGCCGTTGGTGACAGTGTTTCGTTCTGCGCCGAGGTCTACCGCTATGTAAAAACCGGAAACGGAAAACTGATTGACTACGGACTGCGTAACCCGACAGGCATCCAAAAGATCGAAGCCTACGAACTTCCCAGTGATGATGAACTGATTATGCAGGAAGTTGAACAGCTTATCTGCGAGACTTGCTTTCTAAGCGAGCAGTGCAATCGCAATTACTGCACAATGGCTCCAAAGAAAAAGCGTTTGCTCAAACAAGAAATGTTCCGTGCAATAAAGGCACAGACAGATAAGGAGACGCAGAAATGAAACGATTCTTTCTTATGTGGGGGCTTGTAATTGCATTGTTGCTGAGTGGGTGCGGATCGTCAGCATCCCGTGTTGAAACACTGAAAAGCTGGTCTTTCCAGTATAACGAGGGGACAAGTGATTACAGCCTTTTCTTTGGCTTGGCTGATAAAAATGATAAGTCCCTGTCAGCCGATGTCGATGTGGATATTCGAATTGTAAATGATGCGAATGAAGAGGTTTATGCTGGTACAAAGTCCGTTTCTCCTGATGATTTCAGTTATTATTCCAGCCAAGCTGCCGGAGAGCAGTATCTTGCCAATGTGAGAATCCCTGCCTCTGAGATCAAAGCCGGAACGTCCGCAAGCGGGAAGGTTTATTTCACCGTGTACAAGGAAAACGCAGTTCAGTTTGACGAAGTAAACTGCGATGCTCTGTATTGCTTGCCTATTGAAGATGTTCAAGTGACGTTTGATTCATTTCCGCTCGATCTGAAGGTGAAGGACTTCATGGGGAGTACGGCATCCGTGATCCAAATTCAAGGAGCTGAATTTAAGTTTGACAAAGGCTATTCTCCACAACTAACCATTACGATTACCGGAGAAAAGAAGAGCGGGAGCAGTGATTCCGGGTATGATATGATTAGTTATAAGCTGTATGACAGTGCGGGTTATCTGGTAGACTCCGGCAATATATACCTATCTTCTCTGAGCGCCGGAGATAAATTCAAGGATGACTCTGTTGTGATCTATGACATTACTCCCGGCGAATCCTACACATTCCAGTTATCAGAGTATAGCTGGTGAGCTTTCGTAATTTTTCACGAATATAAGGGCTTGGGACTATCCCAAAAATGAAAACAGGGCGTTTCGGCAGTCAGCCGAAACGCTCTGTTTTTCGGTGTGGGTACTCACCGGATTTGCTTGCTGCTCTGCAAGGAAATCCCGGTCAACCCACGCCGTTTTTCGCAAGTGTAGCTACACTTGCTGTGCTTGCTCTTCCTCTAAGAATCACCTTGACTCGAACGTTTGTTCTTGTTATAATTAGGCCAAGAGATTAAAAAAGTCTTGGAACGCAGCTGATTTTCATTGGCAAATGGCGGCATCGCCGCCTTGATTACCGGCTTGCACAGGCGAACGAGCCTGTCAAGGACGCGCAGCGAGGCAAAGCCGACTCCTTGACTGGCACGGACGGCTGTGCGACCCGGCGAACTGCCTGTAATTCTCCTGTGAATCCCGGTACATTGCCCAGTGGAATCCCGGAAATTGCTGTGATATACTGAATAACAATAGGTCATATCACGCACCTTGCTCCGGGAGATTCATGCGGCACTGCCCGGAAATCTGAATGAAAAGGAAGGTGCAAATGGATAACAAGAAACGTAACGTCCAAGTGGAATCGGACGGCAGCCGCAGTGCCCCTGTTCCTCTCTGGCAGGAGTTACCGCAGATCACGGTACGCCTGAAAGAAGGAAACACCATCTACCGCTTTACTGCCAGCTTTGACGGAAAGCACACCCTTCCCGAAAAGGCGGTGAAGCTGATCGACTCCGAAGGGAGTGTGTGATCGTGACCAACAGCAACCTTGTCTTGGCAGACTGTCCTCAGATGATGGAGGAATCTACTATGAAGCAGTCTGACAAAATTACCGCGCTGTATTGCCGCTTGTCCCGTGACGATGAATCACAGGGCGACAGTAACAGCATTGTGAATCAAAAAGCCTATCTCAGCCGATATGCAAAGGAACACAGCTTCCGCAATACGGAGTTCTTTGTGGATGACGGTTACACAGGCGCAAACTTTCAAAGACCGGATTGGCAGCGCATGATGGCGCTGGTGGAAGACGGAAAGATCGGTACGATCATCACGAAGGACATGAGCCGCATCGGTCGAAATTATCTGGAAGTTGGGATGTATACCGAGATCACATTCCCACAGAATAACGTGCGGTTCATTGCCGTCAACAGTGGTGTGGACAGTGCCAAACAGCAAGACAATGAGTTCGTCCCGTTCGTCAACATTATCAACGAATACTACGTTCGGGACGGCAGCAAGAAGGTGCGGGCATCCCTCAAGCTAAAAGGAGAATCCGGCGAGCATCTGACCACAATCCCCCCGTATGGCTACGTCAAAGACACGGATAATTCAGAGCATTGGCTCGTCGATCCGGAAGCGGCACAGGTGGTCAAGCGCATCTTTTCCCTCTGCATGGACGGGAACGGTCCGACGCAGATTGCATGGATGCTGAAAGAGGATCATGTGTTGACGCCCACCGTTTATCAGGACAGGCAAAAACGAAAAGTCCGCTGCGCTTTGCCGGAGAATCCATACAACTGGAACGGCAGTACCGTTGCTGCAATTCTGGAACGGATGGAGTATTGCGGGCATACCGTGAACTTCAAAACGCACCGGCAGTCCTACAAAATCAAGAAGACCATCGAGAATCCACCGGAGCAATGGAAGATATTCCGCAACACCCACGAAGCCATTGTGGATGAGGATACCTTTCGGCGGGTACAGGAGCTGCGCCGCAACAAACGCAGACCGGCAAGAACGGGCAAGAGCAACCTCTTTTCCGGCGTTGCCTACTGTGCCGATTGCGGAGAAAAAATGTACTACTGCACCTCGCGGAACTTTGAAGAACGACAGGATCATTTCGTCCGCTCTACCTCTCGCAAGAAGGGAAAAGACGTGTGCGGGACGCACTTCATCCGCGCGGTTGTTCTGGAAAAGGGTGTGCTGAAATTTCTGCAAATCCTGCTTTGGCATATCTCCGATTGTGAGAATCTGTTCCGCGATAAGCTGGGTGCAAAGCGTAAGGAGGACTTCAAGAAAGAACTCGCCGCAAAGCGCAGACAGCTCACGCAGGCACAGCGCAGGATGGAAGAGCTTGACCGTCTGTTCAAACGGCTCTATGAGGACAATATCTCCGGCAAAATCAATGATAGCCGATTTGAAAAGCTGTCCGCCGACTATGAAAATGAGCAAACAGAGCTGACGGAGAAAATGCAGCTTTTGGAACAGGAGATTGCCCAGCAGGAGGAAGAAGCCGACAGCATTGAGCAGTTCATCCTCCGGGCGAAGAAATATCCCAACTTGCAGGAACTGACGCCCGCTGTGCTGCATGATCTTGTGAACAGGGTCTATGTTTCCGCGCCGGATAAGAGCAGCGGGCAGCGAGTGCAGGATGTGCATATCAGCCTTGCCTGCATTGGTTTCCTGCCGGAGAGCATCATTGCCGAAATGCTCACTCACGCATCAAAAAGCAGAACAGCGTGACTTCCGCCACGCTGTTCTCTCTAAACCTTATAAACCTGTCTTATGCGCTGCTACCCTGGGGGTGATTTTTTTATCGCTCCATGGCGGCGTAGTACATGGCGCCGATCGCCTGTCCGAACTGTGCTACGGTGACGCCCTTTGCTGCCAGCGCCTGCATCAGCGGCGTGACGCTCAGTTCCTCGTCCGCCGCCTCCAGCACCAGCTCCGGGACGATCTCCCGGCAGCCCTCCTGCAGCAGTCGGAAGCACGCCGGCTCCTTGACGAACCGCCCGAACAGATAGCGCACGTTGGTGCGGGGGAGCAGCAGCGGCGCCATCTCCCGGTTGATCTGCCCGATGTGCCGTCCCACCCGGCGAAACACCTCCTGCGCCGCCGCATTGCCCTGCGCCGCCTGGGTCATCAGGTGCGCCAGACAGGGTTTGCGTTTCTCCGCCGGGACGGTCAGCAGACCGTCCCGCTCCTGCGTGAAGCCGTCCAGCAGGGCGGGGTCGCCGTCCCACGCCAGACGGAACGCCGCCGCCTGCCCCAGATACCGCCGCGCGCCCGGCAGACCGGAGTTCTCGTTCCGGGTGCTGCGCAGGTCGTCCGCCGGCAGCTCCCGCTGGGGAAAGCTGCCCATGTCCAGCAGAAAGTCGTACAGCTCCATGGGCATCTCCGGGATCGTCCCATCCGGCGCCAGAAAGCCCATGCCGAAGTCTGTGCCCAGCGCGTGGGCGATGACGCCGCCGGAAAAGTCCGGCTTCCCGCTCCACGCCAGCTCCGCCGCGGCGGTAAACGCCGCAATGTGCCCGTCGTTGGTCATGTGGAGGGCCGCATCCTCCCGACACAGCGGCTGCAGCCGCTCCAGCAGACCGCCCAGCTCCGCGAAGGCATCCTCGTAGTCCGCGGCGGGGTTGCTCCGCATGCCCTGCGTCTTGGGCGTTTCGCCGCCCACGATCCTGTCCCGGATCACCACATCCGGGAAGCTGACACCCAACACGTCCAGCGGTACGGAGAGACTTTCCGCCACGGCCTGCGCCATGACCGCATCGCCGGCGTTCTTGTCCAGCGCTCGCTCCAGCGCCGGGGTCAGCCCCGCCGCGCAGCAGGCCATCAGCCGCACCAGCAGCTCAATGGGGGCGATGATGCCCTCCGCTGTGGGGCTGGCGGCCGGGTTCCAGTCGTACTCCTTTACGCACACCAGCCGCCCGTCCGCAGCCACCGCCGCCTTGATATCCGTGCCGCCGATGTCGATGCCGCAGCATACGCCGCTGCCGCACCGTGCCGCCGCCTGCCGCAGCCGCTCCGTCAGCTGTCCCTGTACCGGTGCGGCATCGGGGGCGGGGGAGTAGTCCTCCTGCGGGCGCACCGCGAAGGCGAAGCGTCCGCCGCCGAAGGCGCGGCACAGCCGGTCGGCGATGTTGATTACCTTTCCGTATCCGCTGCGCGCCGTCCGGCGCACCTGAAACACCTCGTCCAGCTGACCCAGCAGCGCTGCGGCCTCCGATTCCCGCGCGTCCAGATAGAACGCCATCTCCCGCCCGCTGCATGCGGACAGGGTGTTGTACACACAGGCGGTGACGTACTGCTTCACGAACTGCTGCTCCTGCTCATTCTGCCAGCGGGGGAGGGGCAGCGAAAAGTCCCGCTTACTCCCGTCGCACAGCGTCAGCTGCATGGTCACGGGCACCGCGTCCTCCATCCGGGCGCAGCCCTCCCGCACGTCCGGCAGCCAGACCGTCTGCCCGCGCGTTGCCTGTTCCAGCCATTTTGAGATCATGTTGCTCCTCCTGAAAGAAAGGAGCGCCGCGCAGCGGCGCTCCCCAGGCTGTCAAAAAACCTGCCCGGTCACGCATATCGGAGGGAAGGATAGTGTGAAAGGGAACCGTCAGGGTTCCCTTTCGCGTCCAATCACCCGCCGCAGCGACCAAAATCGCAAAATAAAATACTGTTATTTATTTTGCGATTTTGCTGGAAGCTTGTCAAAAAAGTCCGAACGGACTTTTTTGACAAGCTGGGGAGCGCCGCGCAGCGGCGCTCCTTTGCGTTTTACAGTACGTGTACCTCGTCCGGGTCGAATACCAGATGGCATTCCTCGCCCACCTGATAGATGCGCTTGCTCTTGGGGTTGGGGTCGGTCAGCTTTACCAGCGTGTCGCCCACCATGACGTGATAGTTCTGATAGCTGCCCATGAAGCAGCTGACCACGACCTTACAGGGCAGGCCGCCCGCGTCGGCCAGCGAGCCGGATTCCGGTCGCAGCACCACCGTGTACTCCTTGCCGTTTTCCAGATCGTTCCGCCCGGCGATGGGCATTTCGTGTCCTTCAAAGCTCAGCAGGGCGTGGGTGCCGTTGTGACCGGTCATGGTGCCCTTGAGGAAGTTGGCCTCGCCGATGAAGTCCGCCACGAACTCGTTTACCGGGTGGTAGTAGATCTCCTGCGGCGTGCCCATCTGCTCCACCACGCCGCCGCGCATGATAATGATGTTATCGCTCAGCGCCATGGCCTCCGACTGGTCGTGGGTCACATAGATGGCGGTGATGCCCACCTCCTGCTGGATGCGGCGGATCTCCGTGCGCATGGACACGCGGAGCTTGGCGTCCAGATTGGACAGCGGCTCGTCGAACAGCAGCACGCTGGGCTCGATGACCAGCGCCCGCGCCAGCGCCACGCGCTGCTGCTGGCCGCCGGACAGCTGGTTGGTCATACGACCCTCCATGCCCGTCAGCTCCACCAGATCAAGGATCCTCATGACCCGCTCCTTGATCTCGTCCTTGGGCACCTTCCGCAGCTTCAGGCCGTAGGCCACGTTGTCGAATACGTTGTAGTGGGGCAGCAGGGCGTAGCTCTGGAACACCATGGCGGTGTCCCGCTTGTTGGGTGTCAGCTCGTTGATGGCCTCGTCGCCCAGATAGATCTCGCCCTCGTCGGGGCTTTCAAAGCCTGCGATCATGCGCAGGGTGGTGGTCTTGCCGCAGCCGGAAGGCCCCAGCAGCGTCACAAAGCTGCCCGGCTCGATGGTCAGGGAGGTATCCTTCACCGCGTAGAAGTCCTTGCCGGTCTTGGGATCCTGATAGATCTTGGATATATGCTCGAGCCGAACGCCCTTTTTCACTTTTTCCATGGTTTATTCCTCCTCCTTGAGCTTTCTGCTGGTGCCGAAGTGCTTGATGAACAGGTTCATCAGCAGCACCGCGCCGTAGGTGATAACGATCAGGATGGTGGCGAAGGCGCAGGCCAGACTGTACGAGCCCTTCTCCGCGAACTCGTTGATCTGCACGGTGATCAGCAGGAACTGCGGCGTCACCAGCAGGATGATGGCGGAAATAGCCGTGATGCTGCGGACGAAGGCCGTCACCAGACCGCTGAGGAACGAATCCTTGATGAGGGGCAGCGTCACCGTCATGAACACCTTGAAGCTGTCCGCGCCCATGTCGTAGGCGGACTCCTCGATGGATTTGTCGATCTGACGCAGGGCGGAGATGCCGCTTCGCGTGCCCGTGGGCAGCGAGCGCACCACAAACACGATGATGAGGATCAGTCCCGTGCCGTACAGACCCTGCAAAAAGCTTGTGTTGAAAACGCCGTTGGAGAAACCGCGGATATAGCCCACACCCAGCACCGTGCCGGGCACCGCCATGGCCAGCATGGACACGGCCTCGATAAAGCCCTTGCTCTTGAATTTCCGCTTGACCACCAGATAGGAGATGATCATGCTCAGCAGCGCCGTGATGGGCGCGGAGATCAGGCTCAGCACAAAGGAGTCGCGGAACGCCTGGAAGCCGTGGTACCGGGTGAACACCAGCTCGAACCATTTGGTGGTCAGCGGGAAGAACTTGAAGCCCCAGGTGGGGAAGAACGCGCCGATGGGCACGCAGATATACATCAGGATCACGAAGCCCGCCGCCAGCGCGCACAGGATGGTCAGCGGCGTCTTGACGCTCTTGTCCTCAATGAGCATCCGGGCGCGGGACGCCTTGCCGGTCAGGGTGGCGGCGGTCTTGCGCTCCAGATAGTACTTCTGCACGATGAACATGGCCAGCGTGATGCACAGCAGCACCACGGCCATAGCCGCCGCGCCCGGCTTGTCATAGGAGCCGGTGATTTGCAAATAGATGGTGGTGGCCAGCGTGTCGTAGGAGCCGCCGATGATCATGGGGTTGGCAAAATCGGCGATGGACTCGATGAACGTCACCAGGAAGGCGTTGCCCAGACCGGGCAGCATCAGCGGCAGCGTCACGCTGGTGAATACCTTCCAGCGGGAGGCGCCCATGTCCCGCGCCGCTTCCTCCAGCGACGGGTCGATGTTCTTCAGAAGTCCCTTCAGCATCATGTAGCACACCGGGAAGAACGTCAGCGTCTGGACGATGACGATGCCCCAGAAGCCGTACACGCTGTTGTCATAAATGCCCAGCAGGAACCGGGTGATGATGCCCGCCTTGCCGAACAGCATGATCATGGACAGGGACAGCACGAAGGGAGGGGAGACTACCGGCAGCATGGACACGACCTTGAAAAGGCCGCCCACAAACTTGTTCATGCGGACGTAGACCTCCACATAGGCGAACAGCAGGCCGATGAGAGCGGACAGAATGCCCACCAGAAAGCCCACCTTCAGCGTGTTGGTAATGGCGCGGGTAAAGGTCGGCATCTTGAAAATGCGCTCGAAGATGGAAAAGCCGAAGGTGCCGTCTCCCACAAAACTATCCACCAGCAGTATGGCCAGCGGGTAGAGGATAAACAAAGTCAGAAAGGTAATGAGCACGACGATGGTGGTCACCATGATGGGGTCGGCCATCAGTTTTTTTCGATCCAGCGCCGCGCTTTGGGTTCTTGCCATGGTCAGCTCCTTTCTCATCCCGAAAGGAATGGTAAGTTAGAATAAATCAGAACAGCAAAAAGAACGAGCGGGGCGGCGGCCATAGCCGCCGCCCCGCATGAGATCGCTGGGAAATTCAGATCGGATCGGAATTACTCGGTCTTGAAACGATCCGCACCGGTGTCGGCGCCGGAGCTGGACAGGGCAGCCATGACTTCCTCCACATAGGTGGTGGTGTTGGCCTTGGCATCCTCGAAGTCATACTCCATGACGTTGTTGGGATCCAGACCGAACTCGGAAGCCTGAGAGGGCTGCTCGGCGTTGTCGATGACCAGGAACTGATAGGAGCCGTTCTTGGCAGCCAGCTCAACGCACTCGGGGGACAGAGCGTACTCGATCCACAGCTTGGCGGCGTTGGAGTGGGCAGCGCCCTTGAAGATAGCGGTGGCGCCCACCTCGAAGGAGGTGCCGCTGGAGGGGATGATCAGGCTCACGTTGGTGTAGCCGTTATCCACGATCTGGGTGATGCCGTCATGCAGGAAGCCGATGCCGATGATGCACTCACCGGTGCCCACGTTCTTGCTGGGACCGGAGCCGGACTTGGTGTACACTTCAATGTTCTTGTCCAGGTCAACCAGGTACTTGATGCCCTCATCGTGGCCGTACTTCTGGATCATGGTGTTCACGACCAGCTTGGCGGTACCGGCGGTGTTGTAGTTGGACAGCCAGATCTCGCCCTTGTACTCGTCCTTCAGCAGGTCAGCCCAGTCAGCGGGAGCCTCCTGCTCCTTGCGGGCCAGCTCGTCGGTGTTGACCATGAAGCCCAGGATGCCCTTGTAGATGCCGAACCAGTTGTTGTCGGCGTCCTTGTACATGTCGCTGATCAGGTGAGAGGCGTTGACAGCCGCATAGGGCTCCAGCAGGCCTTCAGCCGCGCAGACATTGTACGGATCGGTGGTGCCGCCGAACCAGACGTCAGCGGAAGGATTGCCGTTCTCCTCCTCGATCTTGGCCTGCACCTCGCCGGTGGACAGACGCTGGAAGGTGGTCTTGATGCCGAACAGCTCCTCGAAGTGCTGGCAGGCAGCGGCCAGATACTCCTCCTCGCAGGAGCCGTACACCACCAGCTCGCCCTCGGCCTTGGCAGCGGTGATCAGCTCGTCCATGCCCGCGAAATACTCGGGATAGGTAGCGTCGTCGCCGTCGGTCTTAGGCTCGTCCTTCTTCTCGCCGCAGGCCACCAGGCTCAGAGCCATGACCAGCGCCAGCAGAAGAGCAAAAAACTTCTTCATAACAAATTCCTCCTTAAAGATTATTCAGCCGCAGTGAATCACTGCTTCGAATAGACGTATTATAGTCACCTCGACCGCATTTGTCAACAATGCACAGGCACCATCCGCATCGGTTCGACGCAAATTTTACACATTCTACAAACCGCTGGTAACGTTTTCGGTTAAAATGACTAAACTTTATGTAAATGAAAAGTAAAATCAGTGCAAAGCGAATGTAAAACTTGCAATCCGCCGCCGCCGTGATATAATGATAATCCATCAAACGCGGCGCCCATTCTGCCTGTCCTGCCGCGGAAAGGAGATACCTTATGCTTACCGGATTGACACAATACGTGCCCGAGGCCACCCTTACCATATATGATAATCTGGAGTTCCTGCTGCGGCTGCTGCTGTCGGCGGCGCTGGGCGCTCTGGTGGGACTGGAGCGCAGCAAGCGGCGGAAGGAGGCGGGCATCCGCACCCACTGCATCATCGCCTGCACCTCCGCGCTGTTTATGATCGTCTCCAAATATGCCTTTCTGGACTGCCTCAACATAGACGGGCTCCGCGGCGCCGACCCCGCCCGTATCGCCGCGCAGGTGGTCAGCGGCATCTCCTTTCTGGGTGCCGGCGTCATCTTCAAAAACGGCAACTCCATCCGCGGCCTGACCACAGCCGCCGGCATGTGGGGAACCGCCGCCATCGGCATGGCCGTGGGCGCGGGCATGTACTGGTTGGGGCTGTTCGAGTCCGCCGTGCTGGTGGCCATTCAGGTGATCCTCCACCGCTTCCCTGTGGGTGCCGATGCGCTGACCACGCAGGAGATACTGGTGGAGATGGAGGACACCGAGGACATGCAGCGGCGCTTTGACGAGCTGCTGAAAAAGCACGGGGGACAGGTGACGGACAGCAGCCTTACCCGCGAGGACGGCTTTCTCCGCATGGAGATCACCGCCAAGCTGGAGCCGCCCATCAGCCACGAGGAAGCGCTGGCCTTTATGAAAGAAAATACCGGCGTCCGCCGGATGTCGGTCTGAAAGGGAGGAGAACCATGAAGCGTTCCGAGATCAACCGCGCCCTGCGGGACATGGAGTCCATGCTGGAGAAATACCGCTTTGCCCTGCCGCCCTTCTGCCATTATACCCCGGAGGATTGGCAGACAAAGGGCCACGACCACGACGAGATACGCGACAATATGCTGGGCTGGGACATCACCGATTACGGTCTGGGTGATTTTAATAAGGTGGGCTTTTCCCTTATCACCCTCCGCAACGGCAATCTGGCCATGCCGGACAAATACGCCAAGACCTACGCCGAGAAGCTGCTGTTCATCAAGGAGGGGCAGTATTCCCCCAACCACTTCCACTGGCACAAGATGGAGGACATCATCAACCGGGGCGGCGGCACGCTGCTGATCCGCGTGTATAACTCCCTGCCCGATGAATCCATCGACCGGGAGAGCGACGTCACCGTCCATTTGGACGGCGTCACCCGCACCGTTCCCGCCGGTACCCAGCTGCGCCTGACGCCCGGCATGAGCATCTCCATCCAGCCCCGGCTGTACCACGACTTTGAGGTGGAGCCGGGCAGCGGCGATGTGCTTATCGGCGAGGTCAGCCAATGCAACGACGACAACACCGACAACCGCTTTGAGCCGCCGGTAGGCCGCTTCCCGGCCATCGAGGAGGACGAGCCGCCCTACCGCCTGCTGTGCAACGAGTATCCGGAGGCGCGGTCATGACCGCCCGGTTCGATATCGCGGCGCTGGGCGAGCTGCTGATCGACTTCACAGATCGCGGCCTGTCCGATGCCGGCATGCGGCTTTTTGAGCAGAACCCCGGCGGCGCTCCGGCCAATATGCTGGCGGCCGCCGCCCGTCTGGGCGAGCGTACCGCCTTCATCGGCAAGGTGGGGGACGACATGCACGGACGCTTTCTGCGGGATACACTGATCGCCGCCGGCATCGACGTGACCGGCCTTGTGCTGTCCCCGGACGTGTTCACCACGCTGGCGTTCGTGGCACTGGACGACAGGGGAGAACGCTATTTCTCCTTCGCCCGCAAGCCCGGCGCCGACACCTGTCTGCGCCCCGATGAGCTGCCTGCGCCGCTGCTGTCATCCGCCCGCGTCCTGCACGTCGGCTCCCTGTCCCTGACGGACGAGCCTGTCCGCAGCGCCACCTTCGCCGCTGTGGAGGCCGCGAAGCGCGCGGGCGCCGTGATCTCCTACGACCCCAACTACCGCGCTGCTCTCTGGTCGGACGAGGCTGCTGCCGCCGCGCAGATGCGCTCCATGGTGCCCTACGCCGATGTGATGAAGCTCTCCGATGAGGAGACGCTGCTGCTGACCGGCGCCGCGGAGCCGGAGGAGGCCGCCCACCGCCTGCTGGCGCAGGGCGTTTCCTGCGTGGCTGTTACGCTGGGGGAGAGGGGAACGCTGGTGGCCGTTGCGGGCGGCATGCAGACCGTCCCGGCCTTTGCCTCCGACCCTGTGGACACCACCGGTGCCGGCGACGGCTTCTGGGGCGGCTTCCTGCACCGTATGCTGACGTTGGATAAGCGCCCTGCTGCGCTTACGGTGGCTGACGCGGCGGACTGCGCCCGTTGGGGCAACGCCACGGCCGCTCTGTGCATCACCAGGCGCGGCGGCATCCCGGCCATGCCCGCCCTGGGGGACGTGCAGGCGCTGCTGCTGCGGTGAGAGCTGTGAGCGGATGCCGAAAAAAGGACAGCCTGCGTGAAATAGTACTTGACAGCCCGGCGGTTTGGAAATATAATAGGAGGGCTGACGGGGTGTAGCGCAGCTGGTAGCGCGCTTGGTTCGGGACCAAGAGGCCGGGGGTTCAAGTCCCCCCACTCCGACCAAAAAAGTCCTGAAACCGTAAGGTTTCGGGACTTTTGATTTTATATTTTTCTTCAAAAACCGCCAGTTTTCTAACAAATAGGATGACAAAATACATACTTTGCTATATAATATCTTCATCTTCGTAAAGTTGCAAAAAAGGAGTGTAAAGTATGTCAGTTTCTGTTGGGCAACGGGTCCAATCGATGATAGACCACATGACAAAAGGTGAGATTGAATTGGCACTTTCTGATATTTGTATCGCAATAGATATAACATCTCAAAAGTATTACAACGAACCAAATTCTTCTGCCTCTTGTTACAAACGTTTTCTTAAAGAAAACATATGGATGATTGTTGTAACCGGAATGGGATCACTAATCACAGAAGCTGTTAAGCTTCCCTTTACGCATAAGGATATTAAATCTGATTACGAAGGGTATTGCACTTTGGAGCAGATTATTTATCATGTTATGCGTTGCGGTTTAATACACGGAACTGGTGAAGAAAGTAAAATTGTTTGGAACACTAATGTTCCGCTTGCTATCGATAAAGATCAAAATCTAAACATTTCTCCAAGCTTTATTTGGGGATTAGCCTTATGCGTTATTACATGCCCAGTTAATCTCCATGAACGGGTTGGGGACTATTGCTGGATATCTATGGCCACATTTAAGTATTTGATTAATGATCTGTGGGGAAAACGGGATAGCGTAAAAAATATGATCAAAAGTCAGTATGATGTAACAATCAAGGAATGCTAGGAAAAATAAAAGGACGAAACCTGCTATCAACCTGTAGTGCATAATCTAAATGCAGAATAAATACCTCTTGCCGACTGCCAGAAAACCGTTGATATATCTGCGTTTTCTGAAATCCTATAATTACACTCCGACCAAAAAAGCCCGATGGTTTTGATACGAAACCATCGGGCTTTTTAGTATGGAAATTAGTGCAAGAATGTGATACAATCAATTCAGCAAAGGAAAATCGTCAGGTCTGTAAATTCAGGAGGTACAACATGAAAAGAGAATACCCCCAGAAAATGTTTTGGCTATTTGTTCTAACGAATTTCCTATTTCACTTTTTCTACTTATCCGTTCCGGGGATCATCCTCTGCATCGTTGGGATTTGGGTAAAGACCTGCCTTTACATTGGATGTGCGGTTCTTGGCCTGGATCTGATCCTTTCGATTGTCGAACAGTCACGGATCCGAAATGCTGCCGTGTCTCATAGCGAAAACCCTGAGTTCAACGAACTGATGGACGCATTTTGCAGCCCTGACGGGCTACAGGCAGTCGGGAAAGTACTGGATGAAAAGATTAAATCCACCCCTGATAATGAATCTGAAAAAGGAAAAGACCAATAAGGTATCTTTTGATTCATCTCTCGTCTCATTATGGTTTCACCTTTCACCGCTATGGTTTCATTTTTGCGTGAAACCGTATCAATATTATCAACTGTCGCCATGCAGAGTGTCCTTATAGGATCTGAGTATCCTGTAATGGACACTCTGCTTTTTTGTACGTCGAATACCACCCGTCCGGTGCGTCACCTTCGGCATAAAAAGCATACGCTGAAAGAGATGGCCTTCTGCCGTCTTTTTCCTTTCCCTCCCGCATACACTTCTCCAAAAGCACATGCTGCTCAAGGAGGTGTTCCGTATGTCCCAGCGCACCGCGTCATATTCCGGACGCCGCGTTGCCCCGACCCGCCGCCGCGCTCCTGCACCCCGCAAAGCGCCGCCGCGCCCGACCCCGTCCCGCCCGACTGCACCCCGCCCGGAGAAAAAAGCCACGCCCGCCGCCCGCCGCCGCATGGCGCAGATGGTGATCTCCGCCGCGCTGCTGCTGGCGGTGGTGGCCATGAAATTCCTGTTTCCCGCTGCATTGGAGCGCTGCCGCGCCACGCTTCTGGAGCTGCTGGGAGCCGACACCGACTTCGTGGAGGTATTCTCCGCCGCCGGACGTGCTTTTTCCTCCGGTTCCGATGCCCTGACCGATGCCTACACCGCCGTGTTCGGCGCGGCGAAGGTGCCTGCTTCCGGCAGTTCCGTTCCGCGAACCGATGATCTGCCCGGCAACGTGGATATGCTCCAGCGCGTTCTGAACTTTGACTACGCCGATCCGGTGCCCGCCGGGGACATCACTTCGCTTTTCGGCGCCCGCAGCGATCCGCTGGAGGGCGGCGGGCGCTTTCACTACGGCCTTGACATAGCAGGGGAGGAGGGCACCGTGATCTCCGCCTTCGCCGATGGCGTTGTCACCGCCGTGGGCGACAGCACCGATCTGGGCAAATACGTCACCGTCACCCATGAGGGCGGCTATTCCACGCTCTACGCCCACTGCCGCCGGATCACCGCTTCCGACGGCCAGCAGGTGCGCTGCGGCGATCCCATCGCCGAGATGGGGGACACCGGCCGCGCCACCGGCGTCCACCTCCACTTCGAGCTGCATCAGGATGACGTCTACCTGAATCCCATCTACTATGTCACATTCGCCTGACCGTTCCGCCGCCCTCACCGTCTCGCCCTCGGCGCTGGTGCTGCTGGCGGCGTTCCTGCTGTTTTCAAGGGGTCTGACGCTGCCCGCCGCCATTCTCTCCGCCGCCCTGTGCCACGAGCTTGCCCATGTGCTGGCGCTGCACCTGCTCCACGCCCCGCCCCGGCGTCTGACGCTGTCGGCCTCCGGCGCAGAGCTGTACGTCCCGGCGCTGGCGCGCCTTTCCTACGGCGGCGAGATACTGGCCGTGGCCGTAGGCCCCGCCTGCAACCTGCTGCTCTGGGCGCTGCTGTCCTCCGTGGGCGGTGAGGCGCTGGCGCCCTTCGCCGGGGCGCATCTGATACTGGGCGCGCTGAATCTGCTGCCCGTCCGCCCCATGGACGGCGGCCGCCTGCTCTGGCTCCTTGTGTCGCTGTGCAGCGAGCCGTACACCGCCGACCGCGTGGCCTATATCACCGGCGCGGCGGTATCCTCGGCGCTGCTGCTGGTGTGCCTGTATCTGACGCTCACCACCGGCGGTGGACTGTTCCTGCTGCCCGGCGTTCTCTGGCTGACGGTGAATGGGGTATTGCCAAATGGAACAAAACACGATAAAATAAGCTGTTACAACAAATGATCTGCCGAGGATTTTTACCATGGACAAACGACTGGAACGCATCCTGCCCCGCGTACAGAAGCCCGCCCGCTATGTGGGCGGCGAATATAACGCCATTCTGAAAAACAAAGACGAGGTGGACACCCGCATCGCCTTCTGCTTCCCCGACACCTACGAGATCGGCATGTCCAATCTGGGCATGCGCATTCTCTACGGCGTCATGAACGACCTGCCCGGCGTCTGGTGCGAGCGTGTGTTCGCCCCGTGGGGCGACATGGAGGAGGAGCTGCGAAAGGCGGATATGCCCCTTTTCGCGCTGGAATCCGGCGACCCCATCACGGATTTCCACATCGTGGCCTTCTCTGTTGGCTACGAGATGGCGTTTCCCGCCATCCTCAACATGCTGGATCTGGCGCATATCCCCCTCCACGCCGCCGACCGTACCGGCCTGACGCCGCTGGTCATCGCCGGCGGCACCGCCATGTACAACGCCGAGCCGCTGGCCGACTTCATCGACCTTGTGAGCCTGGGCGAGGGCGAGGACGTGACCGTGGAGCTGATCGAGCTGCACCGCCGCGCCCGCCGCGAGGGGTGGAGCAAGCCGGACTTCCTCCGCGCCGCCGCGCAGCTGCCGGGCATCTACGTGCCCAGCCTGTACGACGTGACCTATCACGAGGACGGCACCGTGGCGTCCATCACGCCCCGGGACGGCGCGCCCGCTGTTGTCACCAAGCGCATCGTCCACGACATGGACAAGTCCTATTTCCCGGTAAAGACCATCGTGCCCTCCACCGAGATCGTACAGGATCGCGTGACGCTGGAGCTGTTCCGGGGCTGCATCCGGGGCTGCCGCTTCTGTCAGGCGGGCTATGTCTACCGCCCCGTCCGCAACCGCAGCCGCGACCTCTGCGCCGACTACTGCGTCCGCTCCTGCGACGACACCGGCTATCAGGAGGTCACGCTGTCCAGCCTGTCCACCAGCGACTACCCGCCGCTGACCGACCTGTGTGATGAATTGGAGCCCTTCTGCGACGCCCGCCATGTGAGTCTCTCCCTGCCCAGCCTCCGCGCCGACAACTTCTCCATGGAGCTGATGCAGCGGCTGGCCAAGGGGCGCAAGACCGGCCTGACCTTCGCGCCGGAGGCCGGCACCCAGCGGCTGCGGGACGTCATCAACAAGAACGTCACGCTGGACGATCTGCTGCTGTCCTGCCGCACGGCCTTTGCCGGCGGCTACAGCGCCGTGAAGCTCTATTTCATGCTGGGTCTGCCCACCGAGACGGACGAGGACGTGCTGGGCATCGCGGACGTAGCCGCCCGCGTCATGCACGCGTGGCGCGAGAGCGCCCAGAACAAGCAGCGGGGCATCCGCATCACCGTTTCCACCAGTTGGTTCGTACCCAAGCCCCACACGGCGTTCCAGTGGGAGCCGCAGATATCCAAGGAGGAGTACGAGCGCCGGGTGGCGCTGCTGCGGGAGGCCATCAAGACAAAGACCGTCACCTATAACTGGCACGACTCCGACACCAGCTTCATGGAGGCCGTCCTCGCCCGGGGCGACCGCCGCATGGGAAAGGTGTTGGAAACAGCGTGGCGTAAAGGCGCTCACCTTGACGCCTGGGAGGAGTATTTCTCCCTGGATCGCTGGCTGGAGGCCTTCGACGAGTGCGGCCTTGACCCGCATTTCTACGCCAACCGTACCCGCAGCGAGGACGAGCTGCTGCCGTGGAGCATGATCTCCTCCGGCGTGACGCAGGCGTATCTGAAGCGGGAGCGCCATCAGGCGTACCGATCCGTCACCACCCCCGACTGCCGCACCCACTGCAACGGCTGCGGAGCCAATCTGTTAGTAGGAGGGACATGCGATGTCTAAGCTCCGTCTCTTATTTATAAAGGAAGCGCAGGCGTCCTACATCTCCCATCTCGACCTGCTGCGCACGTTCCAGCGCGCCTTTCCCCGCACCGAGCTGGATATCAAGCACTCTCAGGGCTACCACCCGCACCCCATCATCTCCATCGTCCTGCCGCTGCCGGTGGGACAGTCCAGCGACTGCGAGCTGCTGGATTTCGAGGTGACGCAGGATACCGACGGCAGCGGCATCGCGGAAAAGCTCAACACCGGCATGCCCTCCGGTCTGCGGGTGCTGGACTGCTATCCGGCCACCCGTCCCGTCCGGGATCTGGCTTTTCTCCGCGCCGACGTGACCTTTGAATACGACAACGGCGTGCCCGCCGATGCCGCCGAAGCCATCACCGCGCTTCTGCGCCGCCCGGAGCTGGTCATCCAGAAGCGTACTAAGCGCAAGGATCTTGCGGATGTAGATATAGCGCCCATGATAAAGGAAGTTTCCTTTACAGCAGGGGAGGGCGCCTGCACCGGTGCTGTCACGGTTCAGGCGCAGAATCCCGGCCTGAACCCGCAGCTGCTGGAGAAGGCCATCGCCCGCTATCTGCCGGAGCTGACGCCGGACTTTACCCGCATCCGCCGCCGGGAGCTGCTGGATGCGGACGGCAGAGCGTTTCGATGAAAAACAACAACAGTGAGAAAAAATTGTTAAACTGTTGACAGAGAGCGGTGCAAGTGATAAAATTAACAAAGTAAAAATACAATACGCGGAAAGGGAGAACACTATGGCCAGACCGTTTGACTACACAGCGGAATACAATCGCAAGCTATGCACCGCCGATGAAGCGGCACGGGTGGTAAAGAGCGGCGACTGGATCGACATCTCCATGGGCACGGGCTTCCCGTCCCTGATGGATGCGGCCATCGCCAAGAGAAAGGACGAGCTGCGGGAGGTGAAGATCCGCGGCTACCTGATCTTCGACCCGATCCAGATGGTGGAGTGCGACCCGGAGCGCAAGCACTTTGTTTACAACAGCTGGCACATGTCCGGCTACGAGCGCAAGCTCTGCGACCGCGGGCTGTGCAACTTCAACCCCATGGTTTTCCGCAACCTCAGCTGGTACTACAGCCAGTTCCTCACCGTCAACGTGGCGATGATGGCCGTGACCCCCATGAACGAGCACGGCTACTTCAACTTTGCCGGCGCCACGGCCTCCGCCCGCTCCACGCTGGACAAAGCGGATGTGGTCATTCTGGAGATCAACGAGAATCTGCCGTGGGTCTACGGCGGTCTGGATGAGTGCATCCACATCAGTGATGTGGACATGATCGTGGAGGGGCCGCACGGCCCGCTGCCCAGTGTCAAGTCTCCCGCCGCCAACGAGGCGGAGATGAAGATCGCCGAGTATGTGGTGCAGAACATGGTGGACGGCTCCACCCTGCAGCTGGGCATCGGCTCTCTGCCCAACGCCGTGGGTCAGATGATCGCCAAGAGCGACCTGCGGGATCTGGGCATCCACACGGAGATGCTGTGCGACAGCTATCTGGACATGTACAAAGCCGGCAAGATCACCAACAACCAGAAGAAGCTGGATCGCTACAAGAGCATCTTCGGCCTTGCCATCGGCTCTCCCGACCTGTACGACTGGATACGCGAGAACCCCGGCGTGGTCACATATCCTATCAGCTACTGCAACGACCCGGCCAACGTGGGCAAGCAGGATAATTTCGTCTCCATCAACAACTGTATCTCCGTTGACCTGTACGGTCAGATCTGCGCCGAAAGCTCCGGCACCCGCCAGATCAGCGGTACCGGCGGTCAGCTGGACTTCCTGGAGGGCGCGGCGCTGTCCCGGGGCGGCAAGGCGTTCATCTGTCTCACCTCGTCCTTTACGGATAAGCAGGGCAACGTCAAGTCCCGCATCAATCCGCTGCTGTCCCCCGGCGACATCGTCACCGACCCCCGCAGCCAGGCCTACTACATCGTCACCGAGTACGGCGGCGTGAATCTGGTGGGCTGCTCCACCTGGGAGCGGGCGGAGAAGCTGATCTCCATCGCCCACCCCATGTTCCGCGACGAGCTTATCGCCAATGCGGAGAAGCAGGGCATCTGGATCAAATCCAACAAGCGCTGAAAGAGCATACATACAGCATGGACAGGCGGCAAAGCCGCCTGTCCATGTTTTCATCTTGACATTTTTTCGCGGATATAGTATACTTCCCTCATACGAAACAAGCGATGACGGGAAGCAGTAGGCGGTCAGCGGATGCCAAGAGAGGGCGCGGCAGGTGTAAGCGCCCGTGATGCCCCGCCCAAGTCGTCCCTGAGCTTCGCGCTGAACCGGCAGTAGGCTGCGACGGTGTGCCCTCCGTTACCGGGGCGGGGTGTCGCTGCACCCATGAGAGCGGGAGCAATCCCGAATACAGGTGGTACCACGGACGTATGTTCGCCCTGTTTTGCACTGGCAAAACGGAGCGGACTTTTTGTTTTGCCAAATACCAGATAAGGAGTACAGATATGAAAGAACTGCCCAAGGTCTACGACCCGCGGGACGTGGAATCCCGCATTTACAAGCTGTGGATGGACGGCAACTGCTTCAAGGCGGAGCCGAATCCCGATAAGAAGCCCTTTTCCATCGTCATGCCGCCTCCCAACGTCACCGGCCAGCTCCACATGGGGCACGCGCTGGACTGCACGCTGCAGGATATCCTGACCCGCTTCAAGCGGATGCAGGGCTACGAGGCGCTGTGGCTGCCCGGCAGCGACCACGCCGGCATCGCCACCCAGATCAAGGTGGAGGAGGAGCTGCGCAAAAACGAAGGCCTGACCCGCTACGACCTGGGACGCGAGAAGTTCCTGGAGCGCGTCTGGGCGTGGAAGGAGAAATACGGCAGCCGCATCGTCGAGCAGCAAAAGAAGATGGGCGCCTCCTGCGACTGGAGCCGCGACCGCTTCACCATGGACGAGGGCTGCTCCCGCGCCGTCCGCGAGACCTTCTGCGAGCTGTATGAAAAAGGCCTGATCTACAAGGGCAGCCGCATCATCAACTGGTGCCCCCACTGCCTTACCGCCCTGTCCGACGCCGAGGTGGAGTACACCGACAAGCCCGGCCATCTGTGGTACATCCGCTATCCGCTGGCCGACGGCAGCGGCGATATCGTCATTGCCACCACCCGTCCCGAGACGATGTTCGGCGACACCGGTGTGGCTGTCAACCCGGAGGACGAGAACTTCAAGCACCTGATCGGCAAGACCTGCATCCTGCCCATCATGAACCGCGAGATCCCCATCGTGGGCGACGATTACTGCGAGATCGGCTTCGGCACCGGCGCCGTGAAGATGACCCCGGCGCACGATCCCAACGACTTTGAGGTGGGTCTGCGCCGCAATCTGGAGGTCATCCGCTGCATCAGCGACGACGGCACTATGAACGAAAACGCCGGCAAATATCAGGGCATGGATCGCTACGCCTGCCGCAAGGCAGTGGTGGCCGATCTGGAGGCCGACGGCTATCTGGTCAAGACGGAGCCGTACAGCCACAATGTGGGCACCTGCTACCGCTGCCACAACGACGTGGAGCCGCTGATCTCTGCCCAGTGGTTCGTGAAGATGGCGCCGCTGGCCAAGGAAGCCATCCGCGTGGTGGAGGACGGCACCATCAAGTTCGTGCCCGAGCGCTTCACCAAGACGTATATCAACTGGATGGAGAACGTCCACGACTGGTGCATCTCCCGCCAGCTGTGGTGGGGTCATCAGATCCCCGCGTGGTACTGCGACGAGTGCGGCCACATCAACGTCAGCCGTGAGGATCCCACCAAGTGCGAAAAGTGCGGCTGCACCCACCTGACCCGCGAGGAGGACGTGCTGGACACCTGGTTCAGCTCCGCGCTGTGGCCGTTCTCCACGCTGGGCTGGCCTGACACCGACGCGCCCGACCTGAAGTACTGGTATCCCACCTCCGTCATGGTCACGGGCTACGATATCATCTTCTTCTGGGTGGCGCGCATGATCTTCTCCGGCATGGAGCAGATGAAGAAGGAGCCCTTCAAGACCGTGTTTATCCACGGCCTCGTCCGGGACGACAAGGGACGCAAGATGTCCAAGTCCCTGGGCAACGGCATCGATCCGCTGGAAATGGCGGAGAACTACGGCGCCGACGCGCTGCGCTTCAACCTCATCACCGGCAACAGCCCCGGCAATGATATGCGCTTCTTCGTTGAAAAGTGCGAGGCCATGCGCAACTTTGCCAACAAGATCTGGAACGCCAGCCGTTTCGTCATGATGAACCTGTCCATCGACAAGGTGCAGCTGCCCGAAAATCTGGAGCTGGAGGACAAGTGGGTGCTCAGCAAGCTGAATACCCTGATCCGCGAGGTCACGGACAATCTGGAATCCTACGAGCTGGGTGTGGCCTCCGCCAAGATCTACGACTTCATCTGGGACACCTATTGCGACTGGTATATCGAGCTGACCAAGACCCGGCTCAACGGCGAGGACGCCGCCGCGAAGCTGGCGGCGGAAAACGTGCTGTGCTATGTGCTGCTGCGCATTCTGGAGCTGCTGCACCCGTTCATGCCGTTCATCACCGAGGAGATCTGGCAGGCGCTGCCCCACGAGGGTAAGTACCTGATCTCCGCCAAGTGGCCGGAGTATCAGGACGCGCTGCACTTCCCGGAGGCGGAAAACGCCATGGAAGCGGTCAAGGACGCCATTTCCGCCATCCGCGCCCGCCGCGCCGAGATGAACGTGCCGCCCAGCCGCAAGGCGCAGGTCATCATTGTCACTGCGCAGCCGGACAACTACCGTCTGGGTGCCCACTTCATCACCCGTATGGCGTATGCCAGCGAGCTGACGGTCATGACCGAGGCTCCCGCCGACCTGACGGGCATGGTCACAGTGGCCACCCACGACGCCACGGTCTATATGCCCATGGCCGAGCTGGTGGACATCGCCAAGGAGCTGGAGCGCATCGCCGCCGAGCGGAAGAAGGCGGAGGAAAACCTGCATCGCATCGAGGCGAAGCTGGCCAACGAGTCCTTCACCTCCCGCGCGCCGGAGAACGTAGTCAATGCCGAGCGCGAAAAGGCCGAGAAGGCTCGCGCGCTGATCGCCAAGCTGGATGAATCCGCGGCGGCCATGAAACTGTAATGCAAAATTACTTTACAGCTGATTTGCAAACAGAATCCCGAAAAAGGCATCTTCGGATGCCTTTTTTCTTTTGCTCCGACACGTTTCGACATAATAAACAGGGCATATCCTGTATAATAAGCGCAGGTCACTTGATCTGCGGCGTTTTCACGGAAAATGGCCGCAGGATAATGGAACAAAGGAGCAGCCAAATGGAAGTATCGGCAAAATATGAAGGGCAGCAGCTGGAATTCCAGCTCTCCGGTGAATTGGATCATCACGGCGCCAAGGGGCTGCTGGACTGTCTGGAACGCGAGATCGAGCGCACGGTACCGATGTCGCTGGTGCTGGATTTTTCCGGCGTCACATTTATGGACAGCTCCGGTATCGCTGTGGCGCTGCGGGGGTGGCAGCGTATGCGGGAGGTCGGCGGCAGTGTGCTGCTGCGTCATGTGGCAAAGCAGCCCCGGAAGGTATTTGAGGCATCCGGCGTCGGCCGCATGATGACCATTGAATAAGGAGGGAGTACATATCATGACGCGAGCGGAAAACTATGTGGTTCTGGAATTTCTCAGCCGCAGCAGCAACGAGGGCTTTGCCCGGATCGCCGCGGCCGGCTTTGCCGCGCAGCTGGATCCTACGCTGGACGAGCTGGGGGACATCAAGACCGCCGTCAGCGAGGCGGTGACCAACGCCATTGTCCACGCCTATCCCGACAGTCTGGGAAAGGTGGTCATGAAGCTGAAGATCCTGAAGGGCGGCATGCTGGAGATCATCATCCGCGACTGGGGCTGCGGCATCGAAAATGTGGAGCAGGCGCGCCGCCCCATGTACACCACCGGCGGAAGCGAGCGCAGCGGCATGGGCTTCACCATCATGGAGAGCTTTACCGACCGCCTGACAGTGCGTTCTGTGCCGGGCAAGGGCACAACGGTGCAGATGCGCAAGCGCATCGCGCCGCGTCTGGCGGGGCGATGAGCGACCGGCTGGCGCTGCTGGAGCGGGCACAGCAGGGCGACGGCAGCGCGGAAGCGCAGCTTCTGACAGAGAACGCCGGTCTGATCTGGTCCATCGTCCGCCGCTACAACGGCTGCGGCGTGGAAACGGACGACCTGTATCAGCTGGGATGTATAGGTTTTGTCAAAGCTGTAAAGGGATTTGACCTCACATATGGGACGCAGTTTTCCACCTATGCGGTGCCCAAGATCGCCGGGGAAATACGCCGCTTCCTGCGGGACGACGGCCCCATCAAGGTGGGGCGCACCATGCGGGAAAAAGGGCAGACCCTGTGGGCGGCGCGGGAGCGGCTGCAAAACCGATTGGGGTATGAGCCGAGGCTGTCCCAGCTGGCGGAGGAAACGGGCATGACGCCGGAGGAAATCGCCGCCGTGGACATGGCGCTCATCTCGCCGGAATCTTTGCAGCAGGAGACAGCCGAGGGGCTGACGCTGGAATCCACGCTGCGAGCCGAGGAGCCGGATGTCACCCTTGTAGAGCGCATCGCGCTGCGGGACGCCATCGACGCGCTGCCGGAAAAGGAGCGCAAGACCATCCTGCTCCGCTTTTTCAAAGGGCTGACGCAGGAGCAGACAGCCCGGATATTACAGGTATCACAGGTGCAGGTATCCCGCCTGGAGCGCCGCAGTCTGCAAAAGCTGCGGGAGCTGCTGGCGGAATGAGTAAGGGGAGAGACAGGGGGACGCGCCGCACGGCGGCGCAAAACCACGCGCAGGGGGAAGCGCAGCGCGGCGATCTGTGCCGCACCGCCCGCCGCACCGTCAGGTGCGGCGGCTGTTCTTTCCGGTATTCCCGACGCGATGCGCATCCGTTACCGTTCGGCGGTGTCCGGGAGAGACGGATGCTCTGCCTGCCGCTCCTTTTCATATTCCAGAGGAAGGAACTCCGTCATGACGCCGCGGTACCGCTTGGGCAGAAACGTGTTCTGACACCGCGGATTTTCCCGCTCCTGGATGGTCACGCTACGGAAAAACTGCTTCCAGAGCGACCGGTAGTACAGCTCTTCGCCCTCGGGCAGAGCGGGCTGGAAGCTGTCGACCTCCGATATGCGGGAGCGTCCGTTGGCGTACAGCAGCAGCTCCCGGTGGGTACGGTCATAAATAAAGAAACGCTCGTTGGCGTACCGCTGGCAGAAGTGGCCGCGCAGCAGGGGCAGTACCCGGTTTTTTGGCTCAATCTCCGCGCCCAGCACGCCGTTGCGATCCGAAAACTGCACGAAACCGCGCAGCTTTTCCACCTCGCCGTTGATGTGCCGGATGGCCTTGTACAGAGGATAGCAGACGGGGTTGGACAGATCACGCATGAAGCCGGCACCTTCAGCCAGCAGCTTGCGAATAAACGCGTATATGTGCAGCTCCTTGTCAGACAAACAGGTAAGGAAGCTGCGCCGCACCACCGCCAGCGCCTTGGGGGAACGGCTGGCAATGCCGCGGCTGACCCGCTGGCTGTACGCCGGCTGGGTGATGACCGTGCGCACCTCGAATAACGACAGGGGATCCTCGTCGCAGCAAAAGGCGGCGGGGATCTCTTTGTACACATAGCTCTCGTACACGCAGCACAGGAAGCCGTCCAATGTGCCGTCATACTGATACATTACTTCACTCATACCGCGACCCCCGCCTGATCGAACAGCGACAGCTGCTCCGGTTGTTCGCCCGGCAGTCCCGGCTCCGCCAGTGCCAGCTGCTGCGGCAGCGTGGCAGGGGAGAAGCGCAGCCCCTCCGGCATCCGCCCGCCGCAGGTGAGAAAGTACTGTGCCCGCTTGACCACCACGCCCAGCTTTTTCAGATCCTCGAACCGCAGCGTGCCGCAGCGCCGCGCCGACACGATCCGCCGCGCGCTGACCGGCCCCACGCCCGGCACCCGCAGCAGCGTCTCCAAGTCGGCGCGCATCACCTCTACCGGAAACTGCTCCAGATGTGCCAGCGCCCAGCTGCACTTGGGATCCAGCCGCGTGTCGAAGTCCGGATGCGCTTCGTCCAGCAGCTCCGACGCCTGAAAGCCATAAAACCGCAGGAGCCAGTCCGCCTGATAGAGACGGTGCTCCCGCAGCAGAGGCGGCTTTGTGTCCAGGGACGGCAGCAGACTGTTCTCCACCACTGGCACATAGGCGGAATAGAATACCCGCTTCAGCCGGAACTTCCGGTACAGTGATTCCGTCAGATGCAGGATGTGTCGGTCGCTGTCGTCGGTAGCGCCTACGATCAGCTGCGTGCTCTGCCCCGCCGGAGCGAACACCGGCGCGTGCCTGTATTTGGCCAGCTCCGCCTTGCTCTGCGCCGTGCCGTCCCGTATCAGCCCCATGGGGCGCAGAATGGCCTCTCTGGACTTGTCCGGCGCCAGCGTCTGTAAGCCCTGCTGACTGGGCAGCTCGATATTCACGCTGAGCCTGTCGGCCAGAAGCCCCAGCTGCCGCACCAGCTCCGGCGCCGCGCCGGGGATGGCCTTGGCGTGGATGTACCCGTTGAACCGGTATTCCTCCCGCAAAATGCGCAGCGCCCCGATCATCAGCTCCATGGTGTAATCGGGGCTGCGCAGAACGCCGCTGGAGAGAAACAGCCCCTCGATATAATTCCGCCGGTAAAAGCCGATGGTCAGCTCCGCCAGCTCCCGCGGCGTAAACGCCGCGCGGCGCGTGTCGTTGCTGCGCCGGTTGACGCAGTATTTGCAGTCGTATACGCAGGCGTTGCTCAGCAGTACCTTCAGCAGCGTGATGCACCGTCCGTCGGCGGAAAAGCTGTGGCAGCACCCGGCGATAGAGGAGGTGGTGTTCCCGATCATGCCCGGGCGGAACCCGCGCCTTACGCCGCTGGAGGTGCAGGCCGCGTCGTATTTGGCTGCGTCCGACAGGATCGCCAGCTTGTCCAGAAGCTCCATGTTCTCTTACGCCGTGCGGCGGCGACGGCGGGGCGCGGGCTTATCGATGCAGTCGATGAGCCGCATAACGTTGGCGGCGATGGAGCCGGCGCCCAGCAGGGTGATGATAAGACCGAGTGTTGTCATGATAGCGTCCTCCTTTGTCGAACTCTTGTTCTGGTCATAGTATAAATCGAACATTCGTTCTTGTCAAGAGGAATCGAACAAAATTTCTATAATTTTTCTTTTGCAGTTGACCGGGCGGGGAAATTGTATTAAAATGTAGGCAAGAGAAACGGAAAGGCAAGACACCCATGACAGATTTGGAAAGACGATTTATCCAGGCGCGGCACGATGCCATCGCCACAGAATACAGCAACCTGAACCCCTGCCAGCGGCAGGGCGTGTTGGCCACCGAGGGGCCGCTGCTGCTGCTGGCGGGCGCCGGCTCCGGCAAGACCACGGTGTTGATCCACCGGGTGGCCAACCTGCTGCGCTTCGGCCGCGGCAGCGACACGGACGAGATCCCCATCCCCATCACCGAGGACGAGGTGCAGTTTCTGGAGCAGTACGCCGCTGCGCCGGATGCGGCTCAGCGTCCGCTGATGGAATACCTGTGCGCGGTGGAGCCGGCGCGCCCCTGGGAGGTGCTGGCCATCACCTTTACCAACAAGGCCGCCAACGAGCTGAAGGAGCGCCTTGGCCGGATGCTGGGGGAGGAGGTAGCCGCCGACGTGTGGGCGTCCACGTTCCACTCCGCCTGCGTCCGCATCCTGCGCCGCGACATCGACCGACTGGGCTTTGACCGCAGCTTCACCATCTACGACAGCGACGACAGCAAGCGCGTCATCAAGGACATCATCAAGGAGCTGGAGCTGGAGGAGAAGTCCTTCCCGCCCCGGGAGGTACAGACCATCATCTCCCGCGCCAAAAATGACATGCAGACGCCGGAGGATTTCGCGGAGCAGGGGAAAGCCATCAACGACTGGCGTAAAATCCGAATGGGTAAAGTGTATTCGCTTTACAATAAAAAGCTGCGGGACGCCAACGCACTGGACTTCGACGACCTGCTGTGGCACACGGTGCGGCTGCTGGAAACAGCCGGCGACGTGCGGGAATACTACCAGCGCAAGTTCCGCTACATCCTCATCGACGAGTATCAGGACACCAACGCCCTGCAATACCGCCTGGCCGCGCTGCTGACCAATCAGGCGAAAAACATCTGCGTGGTGGGCGACGACGACCAGAGCATCTATCGCTTCCGCGGCGCGGACATCACCAATATCCTCAGCTTCGAACGGCAGTTCCGGGGTGCGCGGGTCATCCGGCTGGAGCAGAACTACCGCTCCACCCAGAACATTCTGGACGCCGCCAACGCCGTTATCCGCCACAATCAGGGGCGCAAGGGCAAGACCCTGTGGACGGAGAACGGCCGGGGCGAGCTGGTGACTGTCAAGACCACCTATAACGAGAGCGACGAGGCCAATTTCGTTCTGGGGCAGATCATGATGTACTACCGCCGGGGCGGGAATTGGGGCGACTGCGCCGTGCTCTATCGCACCAATGCCCAGTCCAACGCCATGGAGTATGCCTGCAAGCGCAACGGCGTGCCCTACAAGATCTACGGCGGCCTGAAGTTCTTCGACCGCGCCGAGGTCAAGGACATGCTGGCCTACCTGTGCGTCATCAACAACCCCACCGATGATCTGCGCCTGCGGCGCATCATTAACGTCCCCGCCCGCAAGATCGGCGCCGCCACCGTGGACAAGGCGCAGCTGATCGCCGCCCGCTACGGCCTGACGCTCTACGATGTACTCTGCCGGGCGGAGGAGTTCCCGGAGCTGAAAAGCTCGGCTGCAAAGCTAAAACCCTTTACAGATATGATCGAGGAAATGCGCCGCCGTCTGCCGGACTGCCCGCTGCCGGAGTTCTACGACTATGTCTGCGAGCGCAGCGGCTACGCCCCGGCTCTGCGGGAGAAGGACGATGTGGAGAGCCGTGGCCGGCTGGAAAACGTGCAGGAGCTGAAATCCAGCATCCTGACGTATCTGGAAAACGCCGAGGGCACGGAGCCGAGCCTCTCCGGATTTCTGGACGAGATCGCGCTGTACACCGATCTGGACAGCCGCGCGGACGGCGACAACTGCGTGACCATGATGACCATGCACGCCGCCAAGGGACTGGAATTCCCGCAGGTGTTCGTGGTAGGCATGGAGGAGGGGCTTTTCCCCGGAAACCGCGCCATGGGTGACGGAGCCGAGATGGAGGAGGAGCGCCGCCTGTGCTATGTGGCTATGACCCGCGCCCGGGAGAAGCTGACGCTGACCAACGCCCGCCAGCGCACGCTGTACGGCAGAACCACGCCCTGCATGCCCTCCCGGTTCCTCAACGAGATACCGGAGGAGAACATGGAGTGGCTGTCCAAGCCCCAGCCCCGCAGCGAAAGCTGGGAGGAGCGGGACAGCGATTACGGCGACCGCGGTTATGGCAGCTATGGCGGCTACGGACAGCGTTCCGCCGCGCCTGTTGTCACCCGCCGCGAACCGGCAGAGCCGAAGGCGGGCGCTCTCCGCAGCGCCGCAGGCGCGTCCAAGGCCGCACCCAAGGCCGCCGCGCCCCGCATGCAGATACAGGCGGGGGAGACGGTGGAGCACGATGCCTTCGGGCGGGGTCTGGTGCTGTCCGTCCGTGCCATGGGCGGCGACGCGCTGGTGGAGGTGGCCTTCGACTCCGTGGGCACCAAGAAGCTCATGCTGAAGATGGCTGCGCAGCACCTGAAAATAGTGTAATGGAAATATACTTTACATACTCTGGAGGAGAACGGATATGGGATTTGGCTTTGGTTTTGACACGACATTTGGCTTTGCGCAGGTTTTCATTTTCGCCGTATTTGCCATCGTCATTGTGAGCTTTATCGCTGCGGCGGTGAAGGGCATCGGCACATGGCACAAGAACAACAACTCGCCCCGCCTGACCGTGAACGCTGCTGTGGTGTCCAAGCGGCAGAACACCACTGTCCACCATCACCACGACAGCAACACCGGCGGGATGCACAACAGGAGCTCCACCACCTATTATGCGACCTTCCAGTTCGATAGCGGCGACCGTCTGGAGCTGTGCGTCTCCGGACGGGAATACGGTCTGCTGGCCGAGGGCGATGTGGGGGAGCTGACATTTCAGGGTACCCGCTATCTGGGCTTCGACCGCCGCGGCACCGCCGAGCCCGCATCCGAGGAGCCGCCGATCCGTTCCACGGAGAAGAAAAGCTGGGATCCGGAGCTGTAAAAGGGTGGGGTATATATGACATATTGGAAATGCTTGCTCTGTGCGGTGTGTATCCTGCTGCCGCTCTGCTTTGCCGCAGGCTGCGCGGCATTCCCGAAGGCAGACGACCCACCGGAGCCGCCGCAGGAAACCGTGGATACGCCTGCGGAGCCGGATATCCCCGTTGTTCCTGCACCGGAGCCGGAGCCGGAACCGGCGGAGGACGCACTGGTGGATGTGTGTACCTACCTTCCCGGCGTCTATGCCGACCTCCGCTACGCCACGGAGAACAATTTCACCGGACAGGTGATCTACGATTTTACCCAGCCCCAGCTGCGCTATGGCACATTGAAAAAGCTGGCACAGGCGCAGGAAATGCTGGCTGAGCGGGACTTGGCGCTGAAGATCTGGGATGCCTACCGCCCCGTCAGCGCACAGTTCCGCCTGTGGGAGGTGTGCCCCGATCCGCAGTATGTGGCCGATCCCACAAAGGGCTATTCCGGACATAGCCGGGGCAACACGGTGGACGTCACGCTGGTGTCCGCCGATGGTTCGCCCGTTCCCATGCCCACGGATTTTGACGATTTCACCGCCATGGCGGACAGGGATTACAGTGATGTGTCCGACACGGCAGCTTATGACAATGTCCGCCTGTTGGAGGACACCATGGTGTCCTGCGGTTTTCGGCCATACAGCGCCGAATGGTGGCACTTTACCGATACCACAGATTACCCCGTGGTGGAAGAAACGAGATGAGGGTCAAAGATGAGCTATCTGAAGTGTGATGATGTTTACTGTGGAAGTGCCGAACTGCTTATGCGCAGGATTGAACCCAATTCTATCGCTCTTAGTGTTTGGTCACCGCCTTATCACGTAGGGAAGAAATACGAAGATGGGCAGTCCTATGATTCATGGGTTAAAATGCTGCAAACTGTGATCTCCTTGCATGGTGCCGTTCTGAAACCAGGGGGATTTGTTGCAATCAATATCAGCGACATCCTCTGCTTTTCTGATCACGATATGCCGCGTATACAAGCCAATAATCCGCATCTCAGAAGATGCACTGTAACCGAATCGGATGTCCAAAAAGCACAGAAAGAACACCCGAATTATAACCGCCGCCAACTTGCTGAGTTGTTGGGGTGCAGTGAGCAGACTGTAGATAGACGACTGCATGGTAATAATATTCGTGGTGGTAAGTATAATACCCAGACCAGAGTGAAAATAGTTGGAGGCATGTTGGAAGATATGGCTCTGGGGGCTGGATTATTTCCCTATGATCGGCGGATATGGGTTAAAGACGCTGCGTGGGTCAACAGCAATTGGACAACAAATTCCTATCGGTCTGTGGACGAATTTGAGTATGTTTACATATTCTGGAAGCCTGGAGAGACAACGATAGACCGAAAACGCCTGTCAAATGAAGAGTGGTCTGAATGGGGGAGCCGAGGTGTATGGAATATACCATCGGTGCGCAAAAATGATGACCATGAAGCAAAATTTCCGGTGGAGCTGCCTCGGAGAATTATTAAATTGCTATCAGATGAAGGCGATATTGTTCTCGATTGCTTTATGGGGAGCGGTACTACAGCCGTGGCAGCACTAGCTGAGAGCCGGCACTACATTGGGATTGAGAAAGAAAAAAAATATGTACAGCTTGCAAAAAAGAATGTTCAAACATTTTCTTTGCAAGCTGCACAAAGCGTTATTGTCTAAAAATATCGCAGATGGAGCAAATTTTTAGAAAGGTCGATTTGTAAAATTTGTTATACGCCAAGGAGCGATTTGCCTGAGAATGCTAAAAGAAACACGCACTCGCATTTTTTGGGGATCTTTGCTTTGATCGTCTTTTCCGGGGAAGAACAAGCCCGGGTATTGATTAAGATAGCAAGGACCAGATGTTAAAAGTAATCCATTAGGAACGCAGATGCTTTTGATCGAACTTAACGGTTGTCCACGCCGATTGCTTTCCGACAAACTGAGCATTTGATATACCGGCTTTATGAACAAGTGGATAGTAGGTGCGATATCGCCGTTTGTCAGAACGTAGATAGGTGGGAGCGCAGGGTAGAATAGATGAGATGCTCGCTTCCCCGCTGCGAGCACAGGAGAATTGTGCATATTTCCTTCTGGGTTTTGCCAGATACCATCACCGGATACCTGATAAGGGGAAATCACAGTGTGATCAGCATCATCGCGTGGCCCGACGGATTTTATATCGAGATGTATAAAGGCGCAATCTGTTAGTCCCGATGTAATAGTATAGATGTCAGGTGAGTATAAAATGAAACGATTATCCGCTCCCGACGGTAGACCTGTTTCAGAGATGCGGTAATTTTGAGAAATTAGTCTGCACAATTTATGCCCGACGGAATGTTCGCCTACCTCTATCCATGGAATCTGATCACCAATAGGGGCTCGCCCGCGGTTATCAGGGGGATAATTGGCCCAAAATGGATATAGGTAGGATGCTTCGTTGTAGTCATGCTCAATTTCAGGGTAATTTGACCGGATGACATTGTTTACAAGTGTAACGATATATTTCTCAAGTTGAATCAGTACAGCAGAGTTTTCAGAAAAGTAATTGCATGCATTGTGATATCGCTCAAATAGATAATTTCTTTTCTCGTTAAACATCGTAGGATCTACCTTCTTCCAAAAGCAGCACATAAGGGTCAACGTTTAAGGCGACAGCAATTCTTTGAATATTCTCCAGAGAAATACTCCGGCGGCAGCACTCGATCGCGCTTATGTAGGTTCGATGCATTCCGCAGCGTTCAGCGAATTCTTCTTGAGATAGCCCGCAGGCATGCCGGTATTTCTTAACATTACCAGCAAAGACTTTTATAATATCCATGGTCTATCGCCTCCATCCAGTCTATCATACGACGTGAATACAATAAGTCTACAGACAATAAGTTCCATGTAAAAATATACGGTATCGTAAAGAAAAAGACGAAGTAACGCAATTAGAATGGCATTGCTTCATCTCTTTACTCTTTACAAGGATATGCAAAAAGCTCTGCGATACATCGCAGAGCTTTTAACTGTGCAGTTCAGACGCGATCAGATCGCGCGGGTAACCTTGCCGGAACGCAGGCATCGGGTACAAACATACACATGGCGAGGCGTGCCGTTGATCACTGCCTTCACGCGCTTGACATTGGGCTTCCAGGGGCGATTGGAACGCCGATGAGAGTGGGACACCTTGATACCAAAGGTCACGCCCTTGTCGCAAAATTCGCACTTTGCCATCCGTTGCACCTCCTTGCTGTCATAACATAACTGTCGCTTGCACCGCAAGCATTTGATATGATAGCAGATATGCGGCGAAAATGCAAGCTTTATTTCACAAAAAAACGAAATTTTTTTGTGAGGGGAAATGTTGCGAAACAGCGGCTCACAAGATATAATATAAGGGAGTAAATTTGCCCTTTCCGGGCAGAAGGAGCACCCATGGAAAAGGTGAAACGCACGCCCGCCAGCCTGAAAAAGATGGTGGAGACCTTCGGCATGGAGATACTGCACCGCGGCAGCGATTTTGATTCCGCCGTGATCACCATATCCGATGTGAACCGCCCGGCTCTGCAGCTGGTGGGCTTTTATGATTATTTTGACGACAAGCGCCTTCAGATCCTGGGACGCGGCGAGATGCGCTATCTGGATCGCATGACGGAGGCGGAGCGCCTGCGGGTGTTCAACAAGCTGATGAGCTATCCGTTCCCGGCGCTGATCGTGGCGCGGAACATGGATGTGCCCGGCGAGCTTCTGCAAATGGCGGAAAAGCACGATCGCACGCTGCTGCGCGCCGCCGATTCCACGGTGGATGTCACCAGTCGGCTTATCGACTATCTGAACCGGGTGACGGCGCCGCAGATCACGCGGCACGGTGTTCTGATGAACATTTACGGACAGGGCGTCCTCATTTTGGGCGACAGCGGCATCGGCAAGAGCGAGACGGCCATCGAGCTTCTCAAGCGCGGCCACCGGCTGGTGGCCGACGATGCGGTGGAGATACGCCGCGTGTCCAACTCCCTGTACGGCACGGCCCCGGAGATCATCCGGCATTACATCGAGATCCGCGGCGTGGGCGTCATCGACGTGCAGCAGCTGTTCGGCATGGGCGCCGTGCAGTTCGACACGGAGATCGATCTGGTCATCCAGCTGGAGCAGTGGGAGGACGGAAAGTTCTATGACCGGCTGGGTCTGGGCGAGGAAAAATACACCATACTGGATGTGAGTCTGCCCATCGTCACCATTCCGGTGCGGCCGGGGCGGAACCTGGCGGGCATCGTAGAGATCGCCACCATGAAGAACCGCCAGATGAAGTACGGCTACAACGCCGCCCGGGATTTTGTCACCCAGTTTGACAGCAAGGTGGACGCCATGCTCCACGGAAACGGAGCGGGTCAGCCATGAAATACGTAGGAGTGGACATCGGCGGGACCAACCTGAAGGCCGGGCTGGTGGACGAGAGCGGCAACCTGCTGGCAACGCAGAAGATGAAGGTGGCGTCCATCGTCGACCGGGAGGGTCTGGCGTGGACAGTGGCATCTCTGGCACAGGAGCTGGCCGGAGCTGCCGGCGTGCCGCTGGGTGAGGTCGCCTCGGTGGGCGTTGGCGTTCCGGGGACGGTGGATATTCGCGCCGGCTCCATCGCGTACACCTGCAACCTGCCGCTGCGGGACGTGCCGCTGCGGAAGCTGTTCCACAAATATCTGAATATCCCGCTGTACATCGAGAACGATGCCAACTGCGCGGCGCTGGCGGAGTTCCATGTGGGCGCAGGCCGCGGCAGCAAACGGTTTGTGACCGTGACGCTGGGCACCGGCGTGGGCGCAGGCATTGTGCACAATGGAAAAATTTACCATGGCGCCAACGGCATGGCCGGCGAGGTGGGGCACATGGTCATCGAGCAGGACGGCCTGCCGTGCCCCTGCGGTCGGCACGGCTGCTGGGAGCAGTACGCCAGCGCCACGGCGCTGAAGCGCATGACAGCAGAGGCGCTGGCGGCGCATCCGGACGGTGGACTTGCCCGCGTGGTAGCGGAAAACGACGGTCATGTGTCCGGTCAGTCGGCCTTCATCGCCGCCCGGGAGGGCGACCCGGTGGGGCAGGCGGTGTGCGACAGGTATGTGAACTACCTGGCCTGCGGCGTTATCAACGTGGTGAATATCTTTCAGCCGGACACGCTGGCTATCGGCGGCGGCGTCAGCAACGAGGCGGAGGAGCAGCTTCTGCTGCCCGTCCAGCAGCGGGTGGCGCGGGAGAGCATCCCCTGCGGAAAGGATCGCCGGACGCGCATCGTGAAGGCGCAGCTGGGCAACCGGGCGGGGCTGATCGGCGCGGCGCTGCTGGGGAAGAATAAGCGCATCTGAATGGGCATATACTGCGTGAAAACCCTGTGTTTTCAAGGCTTGGAGGGACTATGAGCTGGTATGAGGAGCTGGATGTCTGGACGGCGGATTATCTGCCGGACATGGCGTATGAGAAGGATGTACCGCTGCGGCGGTACACATCGTTCCGCATCGGCGGCGCGGCGCGGCGCATGGCGTTTCCCCGCAGCGGGGAGGAGCTGGTGCTGTTGGTGAGCCGGGCGCTGGAGCTGGGCGCGCGCCCGTTTGTGCTGGGAAACGGCACCAACGTGCTGTTTCCGGACGAGGGAGTGGAGCGGCTGGTGGTCAATACCAGGGAAATGAACCGGGTGTGCCGCGGAGAAAACGAGAACGAGATCATAGCAGAATGCGGCGCTTCTATGGCAAATATGGCTGTTTTTGCACAAAAAGAGGGACTTTCCGGCCTTGAGTTCGCCCACGGGATACCGGGCAGCGTGGGCGGCGGCGTGACCATGAACGCGGGCGCTTACGGCGGCGAGCTGGCGCAGGTGATCGAGAGCGTGACGGTGCTGTTTCCCGACGAGGGCGTCCGGACGCTCAATGCCGGGGAGATGGCGTTTTCCTATCGGCACAGCCTGCTGACGGAGCGGCCGGAGGCCGTTGTGCTGCGGGCGGCGTTCCGTTTGCAGCCGGGAAAGCCGGAGGAAATACGGAAAAAAATGGATGAACTGATGGCAAGGAGAAAGGCTTCACAGCCATTGGAATATCCCAGCGCGGGCAGCACGTTCAAGCGCCCGGAGGGGTATTACGCGGCGGCGCTCATCGACCAGTGCGGTCTGAAGGGACTGACCGTGGGCGGGGCGCAGGTGTCGGAGAAGCACGCGGGGTTTGTCATCAACCGGGGCAGCGCTTCCTGCGCCGATGTGACGGCGCTGATGGCGGAGATCCAGCGGCGCGTGAAGGCGCAGACCGGCGTGGAGCTGGAGCCGGAGGTGCGCGTTATAAAGTGATAGATATGTAAGTTTAATTCAAGTTGAAAAAGCGGATTGTTTTATAACTTTGATGGGATGACACAGAGAAGCCGGGAAACAAAAGGCGGAATAGGCGCTGTGGAGAACAGATAAATGGAAATTCTTATTATTTCGGGATTGTCCGGGGCGGGGAAGAGCCGCGCCGCCATCTGCCTGGAGGACGGCGGGTACTACATTGTGGACAACCTTCCGGCGGAGATGATGGTGAAGTTCGCCGAATTCTGTGAGGCGGCAGGCGGACGGTATGACCGGCTGGCGTTCGTGTACGACGTGCGGGCGGGAGAGCCGTTCCAGCGGCTGACGGAGGCCGTGGACGAAATACGCGCCAAGGGGCTGCGGTGCCGGCTGCTGTTTCTGGAGGCGGACACCAAGACCATCATCAACCGCTACAAGGAGACGCGGCGCAGCCATCCTCTGTGCGGGGACGGCTGCTCCATCGAGGACGCGGTGGCGCGGGAGCGCGCCATGCTGGAGCCGGTGCGCAGCCGCGCCGATCTGGTACTGGATACCAGCACCTTTTCCACCGCCAAGCTGCGCAGCACGCTGCTGACCATGCTGGGCGGCGGCGGGGCGGGAGCGCTGCACGTGACGGTGCTGTCCTTCGGCTTCAAGAACGGGCTGCCGCCGGAGGCCGATCTGGTGTGGGACGTGCGGTTTTTGCCCAACCCCTACTATGTGCCGGAGCTGAAGGGCAAGACGGGGCTGGACGAGCCGGTGCGGGACTATGTGATGAACGCGGGCGTGACGGAGGAATTCTGGGCAAAGCTGACGCCTGTGGTGGATTTTTTGCTGCCGCAGTACCGGCAGGAGGGGCGGACGGAGCTGGTGGTGGCCGTAGGCTGCACCGGCGGACGGCACCGGTCGGTGGCCGTGGCGCACCGGCTGGCGGCGCATATCGAGGCGCTGGGGTACACGGTGACGGAGAGCCACAGGGATATGGGGAGATGAGAAACAACGGCGGGACGTCGGGGACGCCGTCCCTACGAAGCACATCCGACAGGCGGACTTGTAGGGCGGGATCCGTGTGTCCCGCCGCACGATGCGCGTTGACCCCGGCGGGGCACGCGGGCCCCGCCCTACATGGCGACAGCGCCTTATGCGGATGGACGGACAGAGTCGTCCGCCCCTACGAGACGGGACGAGGAGGACGTTGTCCCATACACAGAGGGACGAGGAGTGCCGCGCTGGGTGCGGAGAGCAGGAGGTAAACGGTGATGATCTCATTTGCGGGAAAAGTGAAGAGCGAGCTGTGCCGCATGGGGATCAGCCGGCTGTGCTGCGCCCGGGCGGAGGGGTACGGCGTGCTGCTGTACTGCAACACGTTTATGCCGGGCGAGGTGCGCATCATCACGGAGAGCGGCGACTTCGCCGCGCGGCTGCCCAAGCTGTTCCACAAGGCCTTCGGCGTGAAGTTTGACCGGGTGCCGGAGGAGAAGGCTGGTAAGGGGAAGCTGATATTCGGCATTACCGAGCCGGACAAGCTGGAGAAGATCATCAACATTTTAGGCTATGACGTCCGGCAGCTGACGGCGCTGCACGTGAATTTCGGGCTGCTGGAGGAGGACTGCTGCCGGACGGCGTTCCTGCGGGGCGCGTTTCTGGCGGGCGGAAGCGTCACCGACCCGGAGAAGCGGTATCATCTGGAGCTGGCCACCAGCCATGTGCCCGCCAGCCGGGAGGTGCAGGCGCTGATGGAGGAGATGGGCTTTCTGCCGCGCACCATACGGCGGGGCGCGGACGCGCTGCTGTATTTCAAGCAGTCGGAGCACATCGAGGACTTTCTGACAAAGATCGGCGCGCCGGCGGCGGCCATGGATATCATGACGGCCAAGGTGGACAAGGAGATACGCAACGGCGCTAACCGCGCCATGAACTGCGACATGGCCAACGTGAACAAGACGCTGGACGCGGCGCAGGAGCAGATGAGCGCCATCGAGCGGCTGCGGGGCAGCGCCCGGTGGGACAGGCTGCCGGAGAAGCTGCGGCAGACGGCGGAGCTGCGGCTGGAATACCCGGAGCTGTCGCTGATGCAGCTGGCGGAGAAGTGCGACCCGCCGGTGACGAAATCCTGCATGAACCATCGAATGAGAAAGCTGATGGAGGAGGCAAAGGAGCTATGACAACGAGAGAGCGGTGCGAGAGCGCCATCCGATATAGGAAAAACGGCGCCAACTGCGCCCAGTCGCTGCTGGCGGCGTTTGCGGACGTGATGGGCATCACGGAGGCACAGGCCATGGCTATGGGCGCGGGGCTGGGCGGCGGTGTGCGCAGCGGAAATATCTGCGGGGCGGTGAACGCGCCGGTGATGATCCTGGGCTGCGCCTGCCCGGAGATGGCGGGAAGCAAGGCCAAGGCCGCGGAGATCACCAAGGAGTTCCAGCGGCGGTTTACGGAGCGATTCCGGCATCTCAACTGCCGGGAGCTGCTGGCGGAGAAGGAGCTGCAGCCTACCGATACGGCGCTGGAGCTGGCGGCGGGGGATCACTGCGGGCTGCTGATCGTCAGCGCGGCGGAGATCCTGTGCGGGATGATAGGGGAGAAGTAAGCGGGACGGCGGGGACGCCGTATCCTACGGGCGGTATATCGCATAAGACCGTAGGGCGGGACCCATGTGTCCCGCCGCACGATGCGCGTTGACCCCGGCGGGGCACGCGGGCCCCGCCCTACATGGCGACAGCGCTTTATGCAGATGGACGGACAGAGTTGTCCGCCCCTACAGGTGGGACGTCGAGGACGCCGTCCCCTACGAAACAGGGCAAGAGGTGCGGGCAAAACGGGCGGACAGAGTCGTCCGCCCCTACGGATGGGACGGCGGGGACGGGAGACAGAAAAAAGTAAGGAGAACGGGTATGGGATTTGTGCATCTGCATGTGCATACGGAATACAGCCTGCTGGACGGCGCGTGCAGGATACGCGACCTGCCGAAGCAGATAAAGGAGATGGGGCAGACGGCCTGCGCCATCACAGACCACGGCGTTATGTACGGCGCGGTGGACTTTTACCGCGCCTGCAAAGCCGAGGGGATCCATCCCATCATCGGGTGCGAGGTGTATGTGGCGCGGCGGACGCGGTTCGACAAGCAGCATGAGTTCGACGCGGAGTCGCGGCATCTGGTGCTGCTGTGCAAGAACGAGACGGGCTACCGGAATCTGTCGTACATGGTGTCGCAGGCGTTCAGCGAGGGCTTTTACATCAAGCCCCGCATCGACCTCGACCTGCTGCGGGAGCATTCGGAGGGGCTGATCGCGCTGTCGGCGTGTCTGGCGGGCGAGATCCCCCGGCGGCTGATGAACGGGGACTATGAGGGCGCGAAGCAGCACGCGCTGACCATGCAGGATATCTTCGGGGAGGGCAATTTCTATCTGGAATTGCAGGATCACGGCATCCGGGAGCAGACAGAGGTGAACCGGGGCATTCTGCGGCTGCACAACGAGACGGGTATTCCCATGGTGTGCACCAACGACGCCCACTATCTGCGCAAGGAGGACGCCGAGAGCCACGACGTGCTGCTGTGCATCCAGACAGGCAAGACCGTGGACGACGAGAACCGGATGCGGTACGAGCCGCAGAACTTCTATCTGCGCTCCACGGAGGAGATGGAGGCACTGTTCGCCGGATATCCGGACGCGGTGGCCAACACGGAGCGCATCGCGGAGATGTGCCAGATGGAGTTCACCTTCGGCAAGTACCATCTGCCGGAATTCCAGCTGCCGGAGGGATACGACTCGCCCACATATCTGCGGGAGCTGTGCAGCAGGGGCTTTGAGAAGCGGTACGGACAGGCGAAACCGGAGTACCGGAAGCAGCTGGACTATGAGCTGGACATGATCGAGAAGATGGGGTTCACGGACTACTTCCTCATCGTGTCGGATTTCGTGCGGTACGCCAAGAGCCAGAAGATACCGGTGGGGCCGGGGCGCGGCAGCGCAGCGGGCTCCATGGTGTCCTATTGCCTGGAGATCACGGATATCGATCCCATGAAGTACGACCTGTACTTCGAGCGGTTTTTGAACCCGGAGCGCGTGTCCATGCCGGATATCGACATGGACTTCGGCGATACGCGCCGGGGCGAGGTGGTGGACTACGTCCGGCGGAAGTACGGCGACGACCATGTGGCGCAGATCGTGACCTTTGGAACCATGGCGGCGCGGGCGGCCATCCGGGACGTGGGACGGGCGCTGAACATGACCTATGCCGACGTAGATGTGGTGGCGAAGCTGGTGCCGGCAGGCCCCGGCGCGCTGCATATCACGCTGCGGGAGGCGCTGAAGCTCAGCAAGCAGCTGGCGGACATGTACCGGGACGACCCGCAGGTAAAGAAGCTCATCGACACGGCCATGGCGCTGGAGGGGATGCCGCGGCACGCCTCCACCCACGCGGCGGGCGTGGTCATCACAAAGCGGCCGGTGTATGAGTATGTGCCGCTGGCGCGGAACGACGACGCCATGGTGTGCCAGTACGTTATGACCACGCTGGAGGAGCTGGGCCTGCTGAAAATGGACTTTCTGGGGCTGCGGAACCTGACGGTGCTGGACGACGCGGTGAAGATGGTGCAGGAGCGGGAGCCGGATTTCACGCTGGACGGCATACCGGACGACGATACGGCCACATACGAGATGATCTCCCGTGGACAGACGGCGGGCGTGTTCCAGATCGAGTCCAGCGGCATGACCGGCGTGTGCGTGGGGCTGAAGCCCCAGAGCATCGAGGACATCACCGCCGTGATAGCGCTGTACCGGCCGGGACCCATGGAATCTATTCCGCGGTTTATCGCCTGCAAGCACAACCCGTCGCTGGTGACATACAAGCACCCCATGCTGAAGCCCATTCTGTCGGTGACGTATGGGTGCATCGTGTATCAGGAGCAGGTCATCCGCATTTTCCAGGAGCTGGGCGGCTTTTCGCTGGGGCAGGCGGACATGGTGCGCCGCGCCATCAGCAAGAAGAAGGCCAAGGAGATCGAAAAGGAGCGGCAGGCATTTGTGTACGGCGACGCGGAGCGGGGCATCCGGGGCTGCATCGCCAACGGTATCGACGAGGCCACGGCGCAGGCCATCTATGACGAGATATTCGATTTCGCCAACTACGCCTTCAACAAGGCGCACGCGGTGAGCTATGCGGTGGTGGCGTACCAGACGGCGTATTTCAAGTGCCACTATACCAGAGAGTATATGGCGGCGCTGCTGACCAGCGTGCTGGACAACAGCGACAAGGTGGCGGGCTATATCAGCGAGTGCCGGGACTGCGGCATCAAGATGCTGCCGCCGGATGTGAATCGCTCCAGCGATCGGTTTACCGTGGAGGACGGCGGCATACGGTTCGGACTGGTGGCCGTCAAGAACATCGGACGGGGGTTCATCCAGTCCGTGGTGCGGGAACGCCAGCTGGGCGGAGACTTCAGATCCCTGCAGGATTTCTGCGACCGGATGTACGACTGCGGCGAAATGAACAAGCGGGCGGTGGAGAATCTGGTGCGCTGCGGCGCCTTTGACAGCCTGGGCGCCAAGCGGTCGCAGATGCTGGCCGTATACGAGAAGATAATGGATGCCATCGGCAACGTGCGGCGGCGGAATGTGGAGGGGCAGATCGACTTCTTCGGCATGAGCGCCGACAAGAACACGGTGCAGGAGGTGGTGATGCCCGATCTGCCGGAGTTCACCGCCGCAGAGCGGATGAGCATGGAGCGCGAGACGGCGGGGCTGTATCTGTCCGGGCATCCCATGATGGACTATCGGGACGCGGCCAAGCGCAGTGGCGCCGTGACCATCGGAGATGTGCTGGCGGGCGCGGCGCTGCTGGAGGACGGTTCCTCCGGAAAGTATGCGGACGGACAGGTGGTGGCGGTGGCCGGCATCGTGTCCACGGTGCGGACGCGGCCGACGAAGAACGGCACGCTGATGGCCTATGTGATGCTGGAGGACGAAACGGCCTCCATGGAGTTGCTGTGCTTCAACAGGGTGCTGGAAAGATGCGGGAGCTATCTGGCGGTGAACACGCCGGTGCTGGTGAAGGGCAAGGTGAGCCTGCGGGACGAGAAGCCGCCGCAGATCATGCCGGACGCCATATATCCCATGGAGAGCGAGCTGCCGCTGCCGGTGTTCGGCGTTGAACGGATCAGCGACGCGGAGACGGTGTATCTGCGGGTCAAAAGCGTTGACGATCCGGCCTTTGCGCACATCCTGCTGGTGGCCACCATGTTTGAGGGCGACGTGCCCCTGCGCATCCGTATCGCGGATACGGGGAAGCTGTGGGGCGGCACATGTATAGACCATCCGGCCTTTCTGCAGGAGTGCAGAGAGTGGCTGGGGGACAATAACGTGGTGATCAAGCTGAAGGAGCAGACAAAGCTGAAGGAACAGAAGAAGTGACATGAGGGCGCAGCGGAAGCTGCGCCCTTTTTCTTTTTTGAAGGGAGAACGGATTCCCACGCCAGTGACATCGGTCACTGGCTCGGAATGACAGGAGCAAAACGGCGGGGCAGGTGTGTTGAACCGCCTGTAGGGGACGGCGTCCCGACGTCCCATCAGCGCGGCAGCGCCGCGCTGTCATTCCGAGGAGCGAAGCGACGTCGCAATCCGTTTCCCTTTTCGGAAGGACGGATTCCCACGCCAGCGTGCGCGGGCGGACAGAGTCGTCCGCCCCTACAAAACAGAACAAGAACCATGCGAAGCGGGACGTCGAGGACGCCGTCCCCTACGAAGAGGTGTATGGGGACACCGCCGTTCGCTGCGGTAGGAACCAATTGGGCGGAGGGGCATAGGATGGAGTGAAAGAGGCCATCTTTCACTACGTATTGGGAGGTCATGTCATGGCGGAAACTGTTATGCCGGGGCCGGTCTGCGATCTCAGCAGCGTCCGGGAATCCGTATGCATCCATACACGAAAGATCTTTGACTCCTGCCGGGATAAGGACTGCGTGGAGGATCTGCGGTTCTATCCCACGGCGGCGGCACAGGAGGTGCTCAGCGCATCGCAGATGATAAAGGGCGGCACGGCGGAGCTGCTGTATGTATACACAGATGTGGAGCCGGTGACGTTCAACCGGGGGTTCTACTCGGTGGATATGCGGTTCTATTACCGGGTGACGCTGCAGGTGTGTACCGGGACGCCGCGGTACACGGAGGCGGAGGGGCTGTGCGTGTTCGACAAGCGCTGCATCCTGTTCGGCAGCGAGGGCAACGCCAAGATCTTCTCCTCGGACACGGTGTTCGACGAGCTGGACGTACCGGGACGTGTGCGGACGAATCTGCCGGTGGCCGTGGTGGAGGCGGTGGACCCCATCGTGCTGGACACCCGCGTGGCGGAGGTGCCGCCGGTGACGGCGGAGCGGAGCTGCCTGGCGGAGATCCCGTCCTTTGTGGCGCAGAGCTTCGGCGGAGAGCTGGTGTTCGACGACAGCAGCGGGCGGCGGCTGTATGTGACGCTGGGGCAGTTCACGCTGGTGCGGCTGGAGCGGGATACCCAGCTGCTGGTGCCGGTGTACGACTACTGCGTGCCCCAGTGCCAGTGCGAGTGCGGCAGTCAGGAGGATCCCTGCGGGCTGTTCCGCAGCGTGGCGTTCCCCATGAACGAGTTTTTCCCGCCCAACTCGGTGGAGACGCCCTGCGACTACAACAGCACCAAGAGCTATTGCGCCTGCCACTGAGCGCAGACCGGGAGACGGCGGTGCCGTCTCCCGGTTTTAGCGGTCAGGAAAATGGGGTGCGGGCGGACAGAGTCGTCCGTCCCTACGATGCGGGACAGGAGCCATGCGAAACGGGACGTAGGGGACGCCGTCCCCTACGGTGAGAGGACGTTGGCAACATCTTTTTTTCGAGGGGTTTTGCTTTACAAACGAACGGAAATCGCGTATAATGCCAAAAAAAGGAGGTGGGCGATGTGGGTATCGCGTTTATTCAGGACAAGCTGGAGATCAAATTCCTCATCCTGTATATCGCCGCGAGGCTGACGGAGCCGGTGGACGGCGCCGCCTTGCAGGATATGACCATGTGCGACGATGGCATCGACTACTTTGATTACGCCGAGTGTCTGAACGATCTGGTGCGGACGGAGCACCTGCGCGTCACGGAGGACGGGCGGTACGTCATCACGGACAAGGGGCGGAAGAACAGCAATATATGCGAGAGCAGCCTGCCGTATTCGGTGCGGCAGCTGTCTGACAGGCACATTGCCGCCTATAACAAGGAGGCGCTGCGGCGGCAGCAGGTGCAGAGCCATGTGACCCAGAGGAAAAACGGCACATACACGGTGACGCTGAAGCTGCGGGACGACGTGGACAGCCTGATGGAGCTGGAGCTGATGGTGGCGGACAAGGAGAGCGGCCAGGCGCTGGCGGAGCGGTTCCAGAGGGAGCCGGAGAAGGTGTACGGGCAGATCATCGGGCTTCTGTGCAGGAAGTAAATGCAGAGAATATAAGACAGCGAGTCGATAGAACCATTCTGCCATTTGGAAACGGATTGCCGCGCCAGTGTGAACACCGGCTCATAATGACAGACTTTTTTGACAAGCTGAAGCACCCCTGCGGGGGTGCTTTTTTTGCGCTCATATTCCGGGACGAGCCGTCATAGAGTGAGGTAAAAGCAAAGGAGGCGGCGGTATGGAGATCGGCGAGGCTGTGGGGCGGTATGAGCAGGCGGCGGCGCTGCTGCCGGCACGGTGGCAGCAGGCGGCGCGGCGAGCGCCGGAGCACCGGAAGGCGCTGGCAGAGGAATTCCGGCTGCGGACGGGACGGCCTATGACCATTCTGACGTGTGAAGGAGAAATGCTTGTCAGCGATGAGCTGCCAAGGGATAGCGTGACGCAGGCGGATCTGGAGCAGCTGTGTGACGCGGTGACGGGGTATTCCCGGTATGCGGCGGCGGAGACGATGGCAAAGGGGTATCTCATCGGGCGGGGCGGCTTTCGGATCGGGCTGTGCGGCACGGTGGCGGTGCGGCAGGACGGCGGGCTGGCGCTGCGGGACATATCGTCGGCCACGGTGCGTATCAGCCGGCAGGTGCGGGGACTGTGGCAGGAGGTGCCGGCGCTGAGCGAGAGCGGCTTCGACAGCACGCTGATCGCGGCGCCGCCGGGCGCCGGGAAAACCACGCTGCTGCGGGATATGATCGCGGCGCTGTCCAACGGGACGGAGGAGCGGGCGGCGCTGCGGGTGGGCGTGGTGGACGAGCGGGGAGAGATCGCCGGGATGTACCGGGGCGTGCCCCAGCTGGATGTGGGGTGCCACACGGACGTGCTGGACGGCTGCCCCAAGGCGGTGGGCATCCCCATGCTGCTGCGCAGCGCCAACCCGCAGGTCATCGCCGTGGATGAGATCACGGAGGAGGCGGACATCCGGGCGATGACCGCGGCGGCCAACTGCGGCGTGAAGCTGCTGGCCACCATCCATGCCGAGGGTGCTGAGGAGCTGCGGCGAAAGCCGCTGTTCCGGCTGCTGGAGCAGGCACAGGTGTTCCGGCGGCTGGTGAGCATCACCGTGGAGGACGGGCAGCGGCGGTACAGAACGGAGGAGCTGTGACGGTACAGGCGGGCGGGGCGGTGCTGGTGCTGGCAGCGGCGGTGCTGGGGCTATGGCGATACGGCGTGCAGCGGCGGCAGCGGAGAGCGCTGGTGTGGGCGCTGGCGGCGGCTATCGGCGAGATGGAGAGCGCCATCCGGTGGCAGCAGACGCCCATGATGGCGCTGCTGGAGGGGCTGGCAGCGCGGGAAACGGTGGGACAATACTTCCGGCAGGTGGCGGACATGGTGCAAGGCGGTATGCCTTTACAGTGCGCATGGGAGCAGGTTTTCGAGAAAATGCCGGACGGCGAGGCCGGGGAGATACTGGCGCGGCTGCGGCTGGGCGGAGACAGAGAGCGGCTGGTGGGCGCGCTGGGGCAGACACGGCAGGAGCTGGAGGCACTGTACCGGCGGCGATGCCGGGAGGACGGACAGAGGAGCCGGGTGACGACGGCTGCGGCGCTGTGCGGCGCGGGACTGGTCATCATTTTACTGATATGAGGGACGAACCATGGATGTGGATCTGATTTTCAAGATCGCGGCCATCGGCATACTGGTGGCGGTGCTGAATCTGCTGCTGGTGCGCAGTGGCCGGGAGGAACAGGCCATGATGACCACGCTGGCGGGGCTGGTGGTGGTGCTGATGATGCTGGTGCAGCAGATCAGCGACCTGTTCGACCTGGTGAAAACGCTGTTTTCCCTGTAAGCATGGAGACGGTGATGCGATTGACGGCGCTGTGTCTGGTGGGGGCGCTGCTGGCGGCGCTGCTGCGGCGCACCGGCGGGGAGATGGCGCTGCTGCTGGCGTTGGCGGTGTGCGGCGCGGCGGTGATGCTGCTGGCACAGCCGCTGGAGGAGCTGAAGGGCTTCTGGGAGGAGGCGGCATCGTGGGGACAGCTGCCGGTGCAGCTGTTTGTGCCGCTGGTGAAAACGGTGGGTATCGCGCTGATCTGTCGGACAGGCTCCGATCTGTGCCGGGACGCGGGAGAGAGCGCCATCGGCTCTGTGCTGGAGACGGCGGGGGCGGTGGCGGCCATCGTGGTGTCGCTGCCGCTGTTCCGTTCGGCGTGGGAGCTGCTGAGGTCGCTGGTATGAGAAGGATATGGCTGGCGCTGGCGGCGGTGCTGCTGTGCGTGGAGATCGGATACGGGGCGGAGATCGAGATCCCGGCGGAGGTGCGGGATGCGGTGCCGCCGGAGGCGTCCGCGCTGCTGGATGGCGCGGACGGTGCGGCGCAGGAGGGAACGCTGTGGACGGGTATCGGGCGGCTGTGGCGCAGCGCCTGTGCCTATGTGCGCACGGCGCTGGAGAGCCAGGCGTCCGGTGCGGCGGTGCTGCTGGGCATCGTGCTGCTGTGCAGCATGGCAGAGAGCTGCTTCGCGGCGGCGGACGCGCCGGGGGTGCCCCGGTTCGTGACGGTGGCCGGGTCGCTGGCCATCGCACTGGTGGCGGCGGGGGACTTCCGGCAGATGATGGGGCTGGGCGTGGAGACGATGGAGCAGCTGGATGTGTTCGCCAAGGCGCTGCTGCCCACGCTGGCGGCGGCGGTGGCCGCCGGAGGGGGCTATGTGACCGCCGGGGCGCAGCAGGTGGCTACGGTGTTTTTCACGAACCTGCTCATCAGCGTGATCCGGAAGGTGCTGCTGCCGCTGCTGTACGGGTGCATCGCGGCGGCTGCTGCGGACGCCATGGCGCCGGGGCACAGCCTGAAGAAGATCGGCACCGGTATACGCAAGGGTGTGTCGTGGGCGCTGACGGCGCTGCTGCTGGCGTTTACGGGGTTTCTGACCGTGTCGGGGGCGGCGTCCGGCGCGGCGGACGCGCTGACGGTGCAGCTGACCCGGTCGGCCATCGCCACGGCGGTGCCGGTGGTGGGGTCCATCCTGTCCGACGCCACCGGCGCGGTGCTGGCGGGGGCGGGGATGCTGAAAAGCGCCGTGGGCGTGTTCGGGCTGCTGGCGGTGCTGGCTATATGCCTGACGCCGTTTGTCACCATGGCGGTGCAGTATCTGCTGTACAAGCTGGCGGCGTTTCTGGCGGGGACGGTGACGGAGGAGCCGCTGGCGGAGCTGATCGACGCGCTGGGCTCGGCCTTCGGGCTGATGCTGGGCATGACGGGCAGCTGCGCGCTGGCGCTGCTGATCTCCATTATTTCTTCTGTATCGGTGGTGAGCGGATGATAAGTGAAACGCTGCGGACATGGCTGCTGGGCATTATCGCGGCGGGGATGGTGATCGGGGTGCTGTACGCCCTGCTGCCCAAGGGCAGGATGAAGCCCATCGCCCACGCCGCAGGCGGCGCGGCGCTGCTGCTGGTGATCGTGCAGCCGGTGCTGGAACTGGACTTTATGGAATTTGCCGGGAGATATGAGGACTATGAGAGGGAGATAGAGGAATTGACAGAGGCGTACAGGCAGGCGGATCAGGAAAAGCTGGCGGAACTCATAGCGGACAAGACCGCCGCATATATTGCCAGCAAGGGGGACGCGCTGGGGCTGGACTGCACGCCGCAGGTGGAGACACAGCCCAGAGAGGGCGTGCCCTATCCCAGCGCGGTGACGCTGGACATTCCGGAGGATGCGGCGCTGGCGGCGTGGATCAGCGAGGAGCTGGACATCGACCGGGCGCACCAGTATTGGCGTGAGGCAGACGAATGAAGGAAAAGCTGAGGGATATTCTGAAGAAGTACCGGTTTGCGGCGCTGGTGGCGTTGGCCGGAGTGGTGCTGATGCTGCTGCCGGGCAAAAAGGACAGCATGCCGGATGCGGAGACGGCGGAGGGGGAGACATTCTCGCTGGAGGAGACAGAGCGGCGCATGGCGGAGGTGCTGGGCGCTATGGACGGCGTGGGCCGGGTGCAGGTGATGCTGACGCTGCGCAGCGGGGAGACGCTGTCGCTGGCGGAGGACAGCAGCGCCACGCTGGGCAGCGGCGGCGATGTGCGGCAGGACAGTCAGGTGCTGACGGTGAACCGGGGCAGCGGAAAGCAGGAGGTGGTGGTGACGCAGCGGCTGTATCCCACCTATCAGGGCGCGGTGGTGGTCTGCCAGGGGGCGGGCGACAGCCGGGTGCGGCTGCGGGTGATGGAGACGGTGGCAGTGCTGACAGGACTCAGCAGCGACAAAATATCGGTAGTCCAATGGAAACAGTAACAATAAATGGGAGGAAAAACGGTATGAAGCAGGTATGGAAGCGGCGGGCGGTGGCGGCTGCGGTCGTGGTGCTGGTGGGCACGTCGGTGTATCTGAACTGGCGGTACGCCGGGGATGTGGCGGACACGTCCAAGGTGCTGGGACAGTCCACGCTGGTGAACGGCGAGACGGCGGAGGCGCAGGCGGACACGGCGGACAGCGGTGGGGACGACTATTTCTCTACGGCGCGGCTGAGCCGGAAGCAGGCGCGGGACACAGCCATCAGTATGCTGGAGGAGGCCAAGGGGGAGGAAAACGCCTCGGAGGAGGTGGCCAACGAAGCGTCGGAGACCTTGCAGGTCTTGGCGGGGTATACGGTGGCGGAGACGCAGATCGAGAATCTGGTGGTGGCCAAGGGGTACGCCGACTGTGTGGCCTTCATGGGTGCGGATTCCATCAGCGTGGTGGTGTCGGCTCCCGATGGACTGGAGGCGGCGGATGTGGCCAAGATCAAGGATATCGTGGTGGCGGAGACGTCCTATGAGCCGGGACAGATCAAGATCATGGAGGCGGGGACGGCTGCGGCAAAATAGGTGTTGTATTTTCGCGGGGAAAATGGTATAATTTCAGAATGCAAATATGAACCAATGACAACTGTGAGGAGACTGACAGACCATGGCTGAAAATAAGGAATACATGATCCACCAGGAGGAGGCCGGCAGCATCCAGATATCCGAGGATGTGCTGGCGTCCATCGCCAGCACCACCGCGATGGAGGTGGACGGCGTCAGCGCCCTGATGAGCGCCAACGTGTCGGACATTATGGGCGGCAAGAAAATGACCTGCAAGGGCGTCCGGGTGGAGCTGGACGGCGAGCAGATCGTCGTGGGGCTTTATATCGTGGTGCGCTACGGCAGCGCCATCAGCGATGTGGCCAAGAAGGTGCAGAAGAATGTCCACACGGCGCTGGAGGGCATGACCGGCTTTAAGGTGGCGGCGGTGAACGTCCATGTGGGCGGCATCAGCTTTAACTGAGAATGAGAGAAAAGGACGAACGCTTATGACACGCAGCACCGCACGTGAGATCGCCATGCATCTGGCGTACCAGTTGAGCTTTACCGAATTGCCGGTGGAGGAGTTTTTGGATCAGCAGCTGAGCGCGGAGCGCTTCGCGGAGCTGGCCGCAGAGGATGAGTTGTACGCCGATATGCCCAACGCAAAGCAGGAGGAGTATATCCGGCGGCTGGTGTCCGGTGTGGCGGAGCACGCGGCGGAGCTGGACGCGGACATTGAAAAGTACGCCCAGGGCTGGCGGTTCGAGCGTATTTCGCTGGTGGCGTCGGCCATCATGCGGGTGGCCATGTACGAGATTTTGTATATGGCGGATATCCCCCAGGGCGCGGCTATCAGCGAGGCGGTGGAGATCGCCAAGAAATACGAAACACCGGAGGTGGCGAAGTTCATCAACGGCATTCTGGGCAGCTTTGTCCGGGGCGAGGTCAAGGTCAAGGACGAATAAGAAAAAGGCAGAGCCGAGGCTCTGCCTTTTCAGCATGGCAAAAGCAGGAGGGGACAATGGAAGGAAGATATGTGTTCACAGTGTCGGAGATGAACCAGTTCATCAAGGAGCTGCTGGACAATGTGCCGCCCTTGCAGGAGGTGCTGCTGCGGGGCGAGATATCCAACTACAAGGTGTACCCCTCCGGGCACCACTATTTCACGCTGAAGGACAGCCAGAGCAGCCTGAAGTGCGTGATGTTCAAGACCAGCACCATGCGGCTGCGGTTCCGACCGGAAAACGGGATGCAGGTCATCGCTGCCGGGCGGATCAGCGTGTATCCGAGAGACGGAGCGTATCAGCTGTACTGCACCGGGCTGACGCCGGAGGGCGTGGGCGATCTGAGCGTGGCCTTCGAGCAGCTGAAGGAGAAGCTGCGGAAGGAGGGACTGTTCGACGCGGCGCACAAGAAGCCGCTGCCGGTATATCCCCGGCGCATCGCCATTGTGACGTCCCCGGCGGGTGCGGCGGTACACGACATGATACGCATACTGCGGAGGCGGTATCCTCTTGCCAAGGTGCTGCTGCTGCCGGTACGGGTACAGGGCACGGAGGCACCGGCGGAGATCGCGGGAGCCATACGGTATGCCAACCGGCACGCGCTGGCGGATGTGCTCATCACCGGGCGGGGCGGCGGCTCGCTGGAGGATCTGTGGGCGTTCAACGACGAGCGGGTGGCGCGGGCCATCTATGACTCGGAGATACCGGTGATATCGGCGGTGGGGCATGAGCCGGATGTGGCTATCAGCGACTTTGTGGCTGACCGGCGGGCGTCTACGCCGTCCAACGCGGCGGAGATCGCCGTGCCGGATCGGGAGGAGCTGCTGCGGATGCTGGACAGCGCAGGAAAGCGGATGGAACAGGCCGCGCATGGTATGCTCCGGCGGCAGGGACAGCGGCTGGACGCGCTGGCGGAGAAGCGGGTGATGACGGAGGCCACGGCCTTTGTGGAGGATCGGCGGCAGGATGTGGATCACATGACCCACCGGCTGTGCGCCGGGATGCGGGCGGTGGCCGACGGGCAGGGACGGCGCTTCGGCGCGCTGGCCGCGGCGCTGGATGCTCTCAGCCCGCTGAAGGTGCTGGGACGCGGGTACGCCGTGGCGCAGAGGTCAGACGGTACGGTGGTGCGCAGCGCCGGGCAGGTGGAGCGCGGGGAGCGGCTGCGGCTGCGGCTGGCGCAGGGCGGCATCGTTTGTGAAGTGAAGGAGAAGGACTATGGCGGCGAAAAAGACGTTTGAGGAGAATATGGCGCGGCTGGAGGCTATCGTGACCATGCTGGAAAAGGGCGACGCCACGCTGGGGGACAGCATGGCGCTGTTTGAGGAGGGCACGAAGCTGGTGAACCAGTGCCGCAAGGAGCTGGACAGCGCCGAGCAGAAGGTGGTCAAGCTGTCCAAGGGCGCGGACGGCGCGCCGGTGGAGAGCGATTTTTTAGCGGAGGAATGAGCATGGAGTACGAAAGACAGTATGAGCAATACCGGCTGGCGGTGGAGGAGCATCTGAACGGGCTGTTCACCGGCAGCGCCGCCTATGGGCGGCTGTATGAGGCCATGCGGTACAGTGTGCTGGCGGGCGGTAAGCGTATCCGGCCGGTGCTGACGCTGGAATTCGCCCGGATGGGCGGCGCGGACTGGCGCACGGCGCTGCCCTATGCCTGCGCGCTGGAGCTGGTACACAACTACTCGCTCATCCACGACGATCTGCCCTGCATGGACGACGACGATCTGCGGCGGGGCAAGCCCACCAACCACAAGGTATACGGCGAGACGCTGGCGATACTGGCGGGCGACGCCTTGCAGCCGGAGGCGTTCCGGCTGATCGCGCAGGCGCCGGGGCTGTCCGCCGAAAGCCGTATCGCGGCAGCGGAGGTGCTGGCCAAGGCCGCGGGCGCGGACGGCATGGTGGGCGGTCAGGTGCTGGACACCCTGTGCCATGTGACGGACGAGGCGGGGCTGACGCAGCTGAACCGGCTGAAAACCTGCGCCATGATCTCGGCGGCGGCGGAGCTGGGCTGTGTGGCAGCCGGTATGGACGGGGAGAAGCGCCGGCAGGCGCGGGAGTTCGGCGACGGGCTGGGGCTGGCGTTCCAGATCCGGGACGACATTCTGGACGTGACCGGCAGCGAGGACGTATTCGGCAAGCCTATCGGCTCCGACGCGGAGGAGGGAAAGACCACCTTTGTGAACCTGAAGGGGCTGGAGGAGTGCCAGCGGGAGGTGGAGCGCCAGACGGCGCGCGCCAAGGCCGCCATTGCCGGTTGGCCGGGGTGCGAATTCCTGATGGAGCTGGCTGACCGGATGGTGAAGCGTGTAAAATGATATTGCATTACAGATAAGATGTAACACCGCCCTGCGCCTTCGGCGCAGGGCGGTCAGTCTGTAAAAAAAGCCTGTCATTGCGAGCCAGTCCGCACCGCGAAGCAAGCGCCCTTGGGGTACAGACTGGCGTGGCGATCCGTTTCCAAAACGCATAATTCCTGCACTTTTCCGCAGATTCCCAGCTAAAAGGTTACGGATTCCCACACCAGTGACATCGGTCACTGGTTCGGAATGACAGGGGCGTGGGGACGTCGAGGAAGCTGTCCTCTACGTCAGCGCAGAAGCGGATAGATGGTGGGCGTCCACCCCTACGAACGAGAATGCCGGGAGGTGGTCATCCCTGCCCGGTGCTGCCGTAGTCGCAGAGGGAGCGCAGGGGACAGGCGGCGCAGTCGGGCTTGCGCGCCATGCAGAGGGCGCGGCCGTGGAGCACCATACGGTGGCAGAAGTTGTTGGCTTCCTCCGGGGGAATGACACGGCGCAGCTGCTGCTCCACCTTCAGGGGATCCTTGCTGCCGTCGGTAAGACCCAGACGGCCGGTGATGCGGATGCAGTGGGTGTCGCACACATAGCCGTCGGTGCCGTAGATATCGCCCAGGATCAGGTTGGCGGTCTTGCGGCCTACGCCGGGCAGGGAGAGAAGGTCATCCATATTGTCCGGCACCTTGCCGCCGAAGCGCTCCACCAGCATCTGTGCCGCGGCCACGATATCGCGGGCTTTGGCGCGCCAGAAGCCGCAGGAATGGATATAGGTGCCCACCTCGTCCACATCGGCGGCGGCAAAGGCCTCCAGCGTGGGGTAGCGGGCGAACAGGGCGGGCGTGACCAGATTCACGCGGGCATCGGTACACTGGGCGGCCAGGCGGACGGAGAACAGAAGCTCATAGTCCTTCTGATAGTCCAGCGAGCACAGCGCGTCCGGGTACAGCTCCTTCAGCGCCGCGATGATGGCGGCGACCTGCTGTTTCGACTTCATGTGACATCACCTCGCGCCTATTGTATCAGATGTTGCAGAAAAAGGCAATCGGTGGTATAATGTTCCGAACAGCTTACAACGGAAGGGAGGCGGCGGTATGCGTCCGCTGGCAGACGAAATACGACCCCAGACATTGGACGACGTGGCAGGGCAGAAGCACCTGCTGGGCGAGGGCGCGCTGCTGCGGCGGCTCATCGAAAACGGCACCGATGCGAACCTGATCTTTTACGGGCCGTCGGGCACCGGCAAGACAACGGTGGCCAACATTATCGCAAAGCAGGCCAACAAGACGCTGTATACGCTGAACGCCACCACCGCGTCCTTGCAGGACGTGAAGAACGTTATCGCGGACGTGGACACCATGCTGGCTCCCAACGGGATACTGCTGTATCTGGACGAGATACAGTATTTCAACAAGAAGCAGCAGCAGAGCCTGCTGGAGTTTCTGGAAAACGGGAAGATCACACTGATCGCGTCCACCACGGAAAATCCGTATTTTTACATCTACAACGCGCTGCTGTCCCGCAGCACGGTGTTCGAGTTCAAGCCGCTGACGGTGGAGGACACCATACCGGCGGTGGTGCGGGCGCTGAACATCGAGAAGGAGCGCAGCCAGCTGCCCTTTGACTGGGCGGAGGACGTGCCCCGGACGGTGGCTGCCGGGTGCGGCGGCGACGTGCGCAAGGCGGTGAACGCGGTGGAGCTGCTGTACCGCTCGGCAAGGCCGAAGGACGGCGGATTGTACGTCACGCGGGAGGACGCGGTGCAGCTGAGCCAGTGCAGCGCCATGCGGTACGACCGGGAGGGGGACGACCACTACGACCTGCTGTCGGCGCTGCACAAGTCCATACGCGGCTCCGACCCGGACGCGGCGGTGTACTATCTGGGCAGGCTGCTGGTGGCGGGGGATCTGATCTCGCCGTGCAGACGGCTGCTGTGCATCGCGGCGGAGGATATCGGGCTGGCGTACCCACAGGCCATCACGGTGGTGAAAAGCTGCGTGGACGCGGCCTTGCAGCTGGGATTGCCGGAGGCGCGGCTGCCGCTGGGAGAGGCGGCGGTGCTGCTGGCCACCGCGCCCAAGTCCAACAGCGCCCACAACGCCATTATCGCGGCCATGGAGGACATCCAGAGGGGTGCGGTGGGGGACATTCCGCGGCACCTGAAGAATGTACACGCCGACAGTACCGGGGCGGAGAAGGCGCCGGCGTACAAGTATCCCCACAACTATCCCCAGCACTATGTGGAGCAGCGGTATCTGCCGGAGACGCTGGGTGACAGGACGTACTATGAGTACGGAGAGAACAAGACGGAGCAGGCGGCCAAGCGGTACTGGGACGAGATCAAGAGGAAATGACATGGATTTGCAGGTAAATGATATCGCGGAGCTGAAAAAGGAGCATCCCTGCGGCAGCAAGCGCTGGCAGGTGCTGCGGGTGGGTATGGACATCAAGCTGCGGTGTATGGGCTGCGGGCATGAGGTCATGCAGCCACGGCGGAAGGTGGAAAAAATGATACGGCGGATCGTGCCGAAGGAGGAAACGGAATGAGACCGAAATGGACGAGATATCTGGCCATGGGCATTGCGCTGCTGCTGGCTATTGTGATGGCACTGTCGCTGGTGCTGCCGTATATTGGCCTATGAAGCACTGCATTATTGCCAAGTACACGCCGCAGGCGTATGAGCGGCGGGCGGAGCTGCTGCCCCGCATCCGGGAGATATTCGCGGTGGCCGGGGAGATACCCGGCGTGCGCGGTGCGGAGGTGTATCCCAACTGCGTGGCGCGGGAGAACCGGTACGACGTGATGATCGTGCTGGAGATGGACAGAGACGCGTTGCCGCTGTATGACGATTCGGAGATGCACCACAGGTGGAAGGACGAATTCGGCGGGTTGCTGGAAAAGAAGGCCATATTTGACTACGAGTGAGAAAACACATCCCTGCGGGGATGTGTTTGAGCGTGTCGATAAACCCACGCCCCTGTCATTCCGAACCAGTGACCGATGTCACTGGTGTGGGAATCCGTAACCTTTTAGCTGGGAATCTGCGGAAAAGTGCAGGAATTACGCGTTTTAGAAACGGATTGCCACGCCAGCCTGCGGACTGGCTCGCAATGACAGACTTTTTCGACAGCCTGAAACACATCCCTGCGGGGATGTGTTTCTTTTATAAAGACGGAGGCGCACCGGTTGCGACGGGTTCTGACAGGGGAGGGGCGTATAATAGGACGTGCGGGGTGAGGCGGATGACAGTGGTGTATTGGGACAGAGTGGTGGTGCTGAACGGCATTGTGGACTATCTGCTTCTGCTGAGCGCCGCGTGGCTCAGCGGCCTGCCGCTGCGGCGGGGGCGACTGGTACTGTGGGCGGCGCTGGGCGGATTATATGCGGGAGCGGTGTTCCTGCCGGGGCTGGAGGTGCTGGGAGTGCCGGTCATCCGGGCGGCTGCGGGCATCGTCATGGCGCTGGGCGCCATGAAATGGCGATGGAGGCCGGCGGGGGTGTTCCTGCTGCTGGCGGCAGGGCTGGCCGGGGTCATTCTGGCGCTGGGACTGGCGGCGGGGTCGCCGTCGGGCTTGGTGCGGCGGCTGTATCTGGCGGATATAAGCTGGCAAGGTATTCTGCTTGTCAGTGCTGGATTTTACTTGGTGCTGCGGTTCTTTATGGGACAGGCGGCACGACATGGAGGGGGCGAGCTGTTGCAGGTGACGATATCGGTGGGCGGGCGGACACAGACGGTGACGGCGCTGCACGACACGGGGAATACGCTGCGGGATCCGGTCAGCGGGTGCCCGGCGCTGGTGCTGGAACGGCAGGCGGCGGACGGCCTGTGGTCGCCGGAGGTGGCGCAGGTGTTGGCGGAAAGTGCCGCGCCAGAGGAGAAAATGGCGCGGCTGCACCGGATCGGGTGTCCGGTGCGGTTCACACTGTTGCCTTTCCGGGCGGTGGGGACGGCGGCGGGGCTGCTGCTGGCGGCGCGCAGCGACTACATAGAGGTGAACGGCAGGCGGTACCCGCGGACACCGGTGGCACTGTCGGAGCAGCCGGTCAGCGATGGCGGCGGATACCACGCCCTGTGGGGCGCGGCAGAGGAAAGGGGGAGAGGGCATGAAGCTGTGGACGTGGCTGAAGCGGCTGTGGCGCAGTCTGCAAAGGCGGGATAAAGTCATGTACATCGGCGGCAGCGACACGCTGCCGCCACCGCTGCCGCGGGAGCAGGAGGCCGTGCTGCTGGAAAGGCTCAACGACGGAGACTTTCAGGTGCGGCAGACGCTGATCGAGCGGAACCTGCGGCTGGTGGTGTATATCGCGCGGCGGTTTGAGAACACGGGGATACATATCGAGGATCTGATCTCCATCGGCACCATCGGGCTGATCAAGGCCATCAATACGTTCCGGACGGACAAGAACATCAAGCTGGCTACGTATGCGTCCCGGTGCATTGAGAACGAGATACTGATGTATCTGCGGAAGAACAGCTCCCAGCGGACGGAGGTGAGCTTCGATGAGCCGCTGAACACCGACTGGGACGGGAAGGAGCTGCTTCTCAGCGATGTGCTGGGCACGGAGGGGGACGTGGTCATGCGCCCCATCGAGGAGGACGTGGATCGGCAGCTTTTGCAGACGGCGGTGTCGCACCTCAGTCCCCGGGAGCGGGACATCATCACCATGCGGTTCGGGCTGGGCGGCGCGAAGGAGCTGACGCAGAAGGAGGTGGCCGACCGGCTGGGCATCTCCCAGAGCTACATTTCCCGGCTGGAGAAGCGGATCATCCTGCGGCTGCGGCGCGACTTGCAGAAAATGAGCTGAAAAGGCTGTGAAGGATAATTCCTTCACAGCCTTTGCTGTATCTTGGTTTATTGCAGGGAGACAGGTGCCGGGCGGTTGACCACCATCATGTTGTAGTAGCGCAGCAGGTGATAGTCGTCCTTGTCCAGCTTGACGGTGTTCAGCAGGCGGTCGCCCTCCTCCAGGGGTTCCTTGGAGATCAGCGCCTTCAGCGCGATGGGGGCGAAGAAGGGGGAGGAGCCGATGCCGGACACCAGACCCACGGCGGGCATACGGTTCTGCATGGGGTTGAGCATGCAGATGTACATTTTCTCCGCCTCGTTGATCTGGTTGGTGAGCACCATGTGGGTGATGGTGTCGTAGGCCTTCATTTCGCCGGTAAACAGGTGCTGGCAGTGATCCGGGTCGGAGAAGGAAGCAACACCCATGTACAGCGTGACGTCGATGCCGTCATGCTCCGAGGAGTGGGAGAAGCGCAGAAGGGAGCGAACCATCTGGCGGATGCGGCCATCGTAGTAGTACATGTAGGCCAAGGACTGGTTGAAGTAGTTGTTCTTGGGCAGGGTGGGCTCCGTGCGGAAGATGGGCGGCTGGTAGTCGATGAAGCACTTCATGTCGATGTCCAGCGCCTGCGCGATCTCGTAGAGCGTTTCGATGTCGATGGTGATGGCGCCGTTTTCGTACTTGGAAAGCGTCGCCTTGCTTTTGTTGATCATGGCGGAGAACTGCTCAATGGTATAGCCGCGGCTTTTCCGATATTTTTTGATACGTTGACCAACAAAATAAGAAAAAGAGCTCAAAAGCGACACCTCCTTGCATGATGGAGTAATGATACCAAACGTTTGGTAGTATGTCAATGATTTTTTTCTGTCTGAGAAACGTTTTTTCTTATGTTTTCCTTCAAGTAAACCATTCGGTGAAAAAGCGCCGCTTGTGAAAAATAAAACCCCCGGTATCCTCGGATACCGGGGGTTTGTGTGATATGAGGGAGAATGCTTACTTGGCGGCTTCCATACCGGCCAGCAGAGCCTTCTTGTTGCCCTCCAGGAAGCGGGCTTTCTTCTCGCCCAGCTCGATGCGGATGGCTTCCATCATGCTATCCACGGAGGTGACGGGAGCCTTGGCCAGGGTAGCACCCAGAATGGCCACGTTAGCACCCTTGGGGTTGCCGATGGACTCGGCAATGCCGTTGGCGTCGCAGTAGACGACGGTAATGTCGTCGCGGACGGCCTTACGGTCGATGATGGAGCTGTTGATGACCAGAACGCCGCCGGGCTTCACGTGCTCCTCGAACTTGTCCAGAGAGGGACGGTTCATGGCCACGATCACGTCGGCCTTGTCCACCAGAGGGGAGGCAACGGGGTCATCGGAGACGATGACGGAGCAGTTGGCGGTACCGCCGCGCATCTCGGGGCCGTAAGAGGGCAGCCAGGAGACGTGCTTGCCGTCCAGCATGCAGGCCATGGCCACGAACTTACCGATCAGCAGCATACCCTGACCGCCGAAACCGGCGAAAATAAAGGTTTTTTCCATGTTACTCCGCCTCCTTGTCTTTGTATACGCCCAGAGGATAGTAGGGGATCATGTTCTTCTCCAGCCAGTCCAGAGCCTCCACGGGGGACAGACCCCAGTTGGTGGGGCAGGTGGACAGGACTTCGATCATGGTGAAGCCCTTGCCCTCCATCTGCAGACGGAAAGCCTTGGCAATGGCCTTCTTCGCCTTGGCGATGTTGGCGGTGTTGTTCACGGCCACACGCTCAATGTAGTAGGAGCTGGGGACAGCGGCCAGCATCTCGCACATCTTGATGGGCAGACCGCTCCACTCCTCGCTGCGGCCGGCGGGACAAGTGGTCGCCTTCTGGCCGATCAGGGTGGTGGGAGCCATCTGGCCGCCGGTCATGCCGTAGATGGCATTGTTGACGAAGATGGTGGTGATCTTCTCACCGCGGTGAGCGGCGTGAACGATCTCAGCGGTACCGATGGAGGCCAGGTCGCCGTCGCCCTGATAGGTGAACACCAGGGTGTCCTTGCCGACGGAGCGCTTGATACCGGTGGCCACAGCGGGAGCGCGGCCGTGGGCGGCCTCGTACATATCGCAGTTGAAGTAGTCATAGGCGAACACGGAGCAGCCCACGGGGGCGACGCCGATCACCTTGCCGTTCAGGTTCATCTCGTCGATGACCTCGGCCACCAGACGGTGGATGATACCGTGGTTGCAGCCGGGGCAATAATGGAACTGCTTGTCAGTGAGCAGCTTGGTCTTTTCGAACAGTACAGCCATCTTATTTACCCTCCTTCATGCTCAGGATCTTGGCAACGATCTCGTCGGTAGAGGGCATCTGGCTGCCGCAATGACCGAAGAAGTCCACCGGCTTGGCGCCGTTGATCGCCAGCTTCACGTCCTCCAGCATCTGGCCTTCGTTCAGCTCCACGTCCAGAACAGCCTTGACGCTGGGCTGGGTGCAGGCCTCACGCACGGCATCGTAGGGGAACGGCCACACAGTGATGGGACGAACCAGACCCACGTTGATGCCCTGCTCCTTCAGCTGAGCGATGGCGCTCTTGGCCACGCGAGCCACGGTGCCGAAGGCGGTGATGATATAGTCGGCATTCTCGCAGTTGTAGCTCTCCCACATCTGCTCGTTGGCAACGACTTCCTTGTACATGGCCTGCAGCTCATCGTTGTGGATGGCCAGGCTCTCGGTGTCGATGTAGATGGAGTTGATGACGCCGCGCTTGGCGGGATCGTCACCGGGCTTCCAGCCGGTGCAGGCCCAGGGCTTCTTCTCCGGGTCTACCTTGTAGTCCACCATCTCGGGCAGCTCCACGGGCTCCATCATCTGAGCGATGATGCCGTCCGCCAGGAACAGCACGGGGATGCGGTACTTCTCGGCCTTATCGTAGGCGATCATCATCAGGTCGATGGCCTCCTGCACGGAAGCGGGAGCGAAGGTCAGCAGGTGATAGTCACCGTTGCCGCCGCCCTTGACGCCCTGGAAATAGTCGCCCTGGGAAGCCTGGATGTTGCCCAGGCCGGGGCCGCCGCGCATCACGTTGATGATGACAGCGGGAACCATGGCGCCGGCGCAGTAGGAGATACCTTCCTGCTTCAGGGACACGCCGGGGCTGGAGGAGGAGGTGATGACGCGGGCGCCGGTACCGGCAGCGCCATACACCATGTTGATAGCCGCCACTTCGCTCTCGGCCTGCAGGAAGCAGCCGCCGATCTCGGGCATACGAGCGGACATGTATTCGGGGATCTCCGTCTGCGGAGTGATGGGGTAACCGAAGAAAAAGCGTGCGCCGGCACGAATAGCGGCTTCCGCAATTGCTTCGCTGCCCTTCATAAGAGTCAAAGCCATATTCTTTCTGCCTCCTTAGTCTTTTTCGATTCGGATCACCACATCAGGACAGGTGCGGGCACAGGACGTGCAGCCGATGCACGCTTCCATGTTCGTAACCACTGCCGGATGGTAGCCCTTTGCGTTGATGTGCGTCTTGGACAGCTCGATGATGTGCTTGGGGCACGCTCTCGCACACAGGCCGCAGCCCTTGCAAAGATTTTCGTCGATGGTAACTCTTACCACTCTCTTTACACCTCTTTTCTTATTTCCTTTTCCGATGCTGTGTTTTGCTGCTATTACGATCCCTCGAAAGGGAAGTAACCGGGGTCAATACATATCCTTGTGGGGATTCTTGGTGTTCAGGCCGTGGGCAATGTAGGAATCCCAGTCGCGGTGCATGTACACGTCGATGGGGATGGGAGTGCCCACGTACTTCGGGTCAGGATCACGGGCGAGGAAGGCGTCGAGAAACTCCTTCTTACCGGTGGTATACGTCACCGGAATGCCCGTCAGGTCAGCGACCTGACGGAGCATCTCGTAGCCATCCCACAGATCCTGCTCGGTAGTGGCGGTGGCCAGATTCGTATTGTTGATCATGCCGGTGATGGGCAGGCGGGCGTGGGTCTGCATGCCCTCCTGCAAACGGAGGATCTTCTCCACCGAGCCGGCCAGCGGTCGGCGGATGTTCACCACGTTCAGAACCTCCAGCGCGCCGGGCTCCAGCTCCACAAAGTCCTGGTGATAGCGACCCAGCGCCGTGGCGCCCACATCGTCGCCGCCTACGTCGAAAATGACGGTGTCCCAATCCAGAACAAAAGCGGACGACACCTCGGCAGGGAGGGAGAGCGTTTCGATACCGGAGCAGGCGAAGTTGGGGGACACGAGACGTATCTCCTTCTGCTCCACCAGCTTGCCGCGCTCGGTGAGGCGGAAGTAGGTGTTGACCATATCCAGATCCAGCAGCTCCGTTCTGTCGCCGCGGGCGGCCGCCTGCATCGCAAAGTTCAGAGCCAGCTCACTTTTGCCGCTGCCATAGTTGCCGATAAGGACTTTTACATGCTTCATGGGTTGGGTCGTCTCCTTAATCTGTCAGTTAGCGAAGATTCTCGCGGATGGTCTGGCACAGCGCGGTGATGCCCTGAACGATCTTCTCCTCGGGCATGCAGCTGTAGTTCAGACGCAGAGTGTTGTCGTGGCCGCCGTTGGGGAAGAAGGAGCCGCCGGGAACGAAGGCCACCTTCTTGGCAAGGCACTTCATCTGCAGATCCTTGGCGTCCATGTACTCGGGCAGAACGACCCATGCGAACAGACCGCCGTCGGGACGGGTGAAGGTGCAGGGCTCGGGCAGCTCCTTGGCCAGCGTCTCCAGCATCACGGCGCGGCGCTTGCGATAGCACTCGCGGATGGTGTTGACGTGGGCGTCCAGATCGAACATGTCGATCCACTTGGACGTCTCCATCTGGCCAATGGTGGACGCCTGCAGAGAGGCGGCCTGCTCCATAAAGTTATACTTGGCCAGGATCTCATCCTCGGCGCAGACCCAGCCCAGACGGTAGCCGGGAGCCAGGATCTTGGAGAAGGTGCCCAGATAGATCACCAGACCCTTGGTGTCCAGGCTCTTCAGAGCGGGCATGTACTCGCCCTCGAAGCGCAGCTCGCCGTAGGGGTTGTCCTCGATGACGGGGATCTCGTACCGGTTGACGATCTCCATGAACTTATGACGGCGATCCAGATCCCAGGTGCGGCCGGTGGGGTTCTGGAAATCGGGGATGACGTAGATCATCTTCACGCGCTCGGTGGTGGCCAGGATCTTTTCCAGCTCTTCCATGATCATGCCGCCATCGTCGGTGGGAACTTCGATAAAGGTGGGCTCGCAGGCCTTGAACGCGTTGACAGCGCCCAGATAGGAGGGGCTTTCCAGCAGAACCACGTCGCCGGGGTTCAGGAACACGCGGGCAGAGAAGTCCAGACCCTGCTGAGAACCGGAGGTGACGAGGATGTGATCCTTGTCGGTGTGGATATTGTTCTTGGCCAGCATACGCTCGGCGATCTGCTCGCGCAGGCGGGGGAAGCCCTCGGTGGTGGAATACTGCAGAGCCTCGCGGCCATGCTCCTTCAGAACGGCCTCGGAAGCCTGCATCATCTGCTCAACGGGGAACAGCTCGGGCGCGGGCATACCGCCGGCAAAGGAGAGTATGTCGGGCTGCGCCGTCAGCTTCAGCAGCTCGCGGATCTCGGAGCCCTTCAGCTGGTCCATTCTACTTGCAAACTGTACCATGTACTTTTCCTCCTCAAATTTTGTTGAGGCGCAAATGCGCCTGAACGTACAGCCTTATTAAAGCACATTTCCCCGGTAAAGTAAATAAAGAGGAAGGGCAGAAATCGTCAGTGCGTTGATTTTTGGTGAACCCGCCAAAAATTCAGGGCTTTGCTCCGTCAAATCCACAAGGAATTTTCCGCAATAAGCAGGGGAAAATGTGAATGATTTGACGAATTCGGGCGAATAACCGAACGGTTCGGTGATGTGGCGGCGACAAACGCTTTACAACAGCGCCGCCGGTGTGATAAAATGACAATAAATGTAAATCAAGGACGGATGTGCAAAGGGAGGATACCGTTATGAAGAAGAAGGAATTTCTGGCCGGTGCAGCGCTGCTGGCTGCCAGTTCCGCGCTGTGCATGAAGATCATGAAAAAGGTGGGCGAGAAGCTGAAAAAGCAGCAGGAGAAGGGGCAGAATACAGGCCGCAGATAATAGGGGCTGCGGGTTGACAAGCTCCGGCAATACTATTATAATATAAGCTCGGTTCTGTGTGGCTGCAAGGACAGGCGCACAGAGGACAATCAAGGATCTGTTTATCCAGTGTAGCCGCTGTCTGTAACGCTCCGAGGGAGCAGGAAGCGGTGAAAAAGGAACGGGGTACCCAAACCCCACGCGACCGGCACTGTGAACGCAAGGATGCACCGAAGCGGTGAAGACCGCCGGGACGAAAGTCCGCCATTGTGGGCGCGCCCCACGAGAAGGTAGGCTGCAAACGGGGAGAGCGATCTCCGCGGCGTGAGTCAGGAGAATTACACTGTCAGGATCTGGTGGGCGGGCGCTCTCTCCGCTGAAATGATCCCTTACTGTGGACAGGTGCGCCGTTTTCCCGTCGGAAAGCGGCGCTTTTTCTGTAGAAAGGACATACATGCGCCCGCCGGTAACAGGCGGGCTTTTATTTTGTGAACGGAGCAAATCGGGATCGATATGGGAAATTTCTGGAAACGCCATAAACTGCATATTCTGTGGGGCGCCGGGGCAATCGCGCTGGCGCTTCTGGCGGCGGTGCTCGGCTCCATGCTGCTGCGGGCAGACCGCATGCCGGCGGACGTCGCCGTGGCGGATCGGCCGTTTCAGGGGGTAAATCTGACGCCGGTGCCGCTGAAGCCCAGCGACAGCGCGGCGGAGGGAGCATCCACCGGCGGCACCGGTGAGGGCGAGGGAAGCGGACAGGAGCCGCAGGAGCAGCCTGAGCAAAAGCCCCAGGAAACGCCGGAAACGCCGAAGAAGGAGGAATCCGACGGCGGCGAGCAGGACAAGGAAAAGGACGATGCGCCCGCAGACGGGGATAAGAAGGACGATGAAAAGCCCCGGATGCAGGTGGTGACCGATCTTACCAATAAGACCATCGCTTTCGAGGAGCTGGAAAACGGGAAATTCTCCTTCTACGCTTATCTGGAAAACCCGGAGGAGGGCGCGTACTTGCAGGTGCGGCTGGGGAATACCCGGTGCAGCGGCAGCAACGGACGGTTCACGGTGACGCTGGCGCAGGGAGAGAATATCTTCACGCTGCTGGTGTATCAGAACGGTACAGTGGTGCGCTCCTACACAAAGACCATTGTCTATCGGGCGGCTATGGCCGACGAGGACAACAAGACCGTGGGCGATGATCCTCCCGTCATCGAAACCAATCTGCCGGATGATGCGGACTATGATACGTCCAATGCCAACTTCGTGCTGACGGTACACGCCTATAACTCGCAGGGGACGATTTATCACAACCATATCAGGGTGCTGCTGGACGGGAAGGAGATCACCCAGTATACCGGCAGCGAGACGCTGGAGTACCGGCTGTATCTGACGGCGGGCGCCGTGGGTGACGTGTCAAAGCACACGGTGGAGATATGGGCATGGGACGACCGGGGCAATTCCGCCTACAAAAAGCACGTCATCAACTACCACTTCAAGGAGGAGGGCGAGGTCATCGGCAGCGTGACGCTGCGGCTGGACGCCACCGTTCTGGGGTTGGGTATTCTGGCGGAGGACAGCGGCTATGAGGTGAAGCAGGGGCAGCCGGCCTCCTATGTGGTGAAGGAGTTTCTGGAGGACAACGGCTTCCCCGCATCGTACAGCGGGTCGCTGGACGTGGGCTTCTACCTGCAGCGCATCCGATGCAGCGACGCCTTCTCCGGCGCGGCTATCCCGGAGGAGCTTCAGACGCTGCTGACGCTGGACGGACTGACTGTCAGACAGCCGGAGGGCTACAAGGACAGTCTGGGCGAGTTTGACTACACACAGGGCTCCGGCTGGATGTGCGCGGTGAACGGGTACTATCCGGGACGGGGACTGAGCAACGTATTTTTAGGGGACGGCGACGTGGTGACCATCGCGTTTACGCTGGCTTACGGCAAGGACATCGGCGGCGCGGACGCGGCCAACGTCCGGGGCAACCTGCGGACGTACTGCGGTACATGGCTGGGGGATCGGTATATCCCGCACCACGACTTTGTGGAGGGGAAGTGCTCCATCTGCGGCAAGGCGGAGGAGGCTCACGAGCACCAGTGGACGGAGGAGGTCACCCGGGAGGCCACCTGCACCGACAGCGGCGAAAAGACGCTGACCTGCGGCGAATGCGGCGAAACAAAGACCGAGAGCATACCGGCGCTGGGGCATGATTACCGCAGCAGCGGCGTTGTGTGGGAGCAGGAGGGTGAGAGCTGCACGGCGGAGTTCACCTGTACCCGCTGCGGCAGCAGCGGCACCATACACGCGTCCCGCGCGGACGGTACGCTGATGGAGAACGGCCGTGTGGAGGCCACCTGCGGACAGGACGGGTATGTGTCCTATCTCGCTGTCGGCAGCATCGGGGGAACGCAGGTGCGGTGCGAGGGCACGGTGACGCTGCCCGCCACAGGCGAGCACACATACAACGAGGACGGAGTATGCTCCGTGTGCGGCAGGAAAAAGGACGAGGAGACGACGGAATGAGGAAAACGATCAGACGGCTGGCGGCGTGGGCATGCTGCCTTTGTATGGCGGCGGGCGCGGTGACGGCGGCGTGGGCGCAGGAGACGGACTACGCGCAGATGGAGCGGGAGCTTGTGGAAGCCCAGCGGCAGCAATTGACCGATGGCGAGCCGCTGCTGACCCGGCAGGACATGCTGCCGGCGGGTCAGTCCTCCGTGGCCGACTGGTACGCCATCGCCATGGCGCGCTGCGGCATCGGCGAGGACTATGAGACGTATCTGGCGGCGCTGAAGACCTATGTGGAGAGTGCCTATGCGGAAAGCGGCGGCCTGTCCGCCAACAAAGCCACGGAGTGGCACCGCGTGGCGCTGGCGGTCACGGCGCTGGGCGGCGATGCCGCGGCCTTCGGCACGAAGCCGGACGGCACGGTCATCGACCTGATCGCGGACGGCTGCTATGACTGCGTGGTAGAGGGCGGCCCCGGCGCACAGGGGCTGAACGGATGGATCTTCGCGCTGCTGGCGCTGGATGCCGGAGGGTATCAGGTGCCGGAGGGCGCGCGGTATACCAGAGAGACGATCATCGAGGCCATCGTATCGGCCCAGGGCGAGGACGGCGGGTTTTCGCTGACCGGCGATGCGCTGGACGCGGATATTACGGCCATGGCTTTGCAGGCGCTGGCTCCCTATGCGGACGGGCAGGCAGAGGTCATCGACCGGGCGCTGGCGGCGCTGAGCGCGGCGCAGTGCGCCGACGGCGGCTTTGCCTCCTGGGGCGCGGAGAATGCCGAGAGCACCGCGCAGGTGGTCATGGCGCTGTGCGCGCTGGGCATCGATCCGGCGGCGGACGAGCGGTTCTGCAAGGAGGGCGGCAGCGCGGTGACGGCGCTGTTGGGCTTCCGGGTGGAGGACGGCAGCTTTGCCCATGTGGGCGGCACCTCCGACGCCATGGCGTCGGAGCAGGGCTTGCAGGCGCTGGAAGCGCTGCGGCGGTTTTACGCCGGAGAGAAGCGTTTTTTTGATATGACGGACGCGGGCGCGCCGGTACAGTGGACGGCGGACAGCGCGGCGGCGGAGGAGACGGCGGGAGTGCCGGCGGCGGTGTATATGGCAGCGGGCGCGGCGGTCGTTGTCGCCGCAGGTATTGTGATCGTAAGAAAGGGGCGCGGGAGCCATGAATGAGGTCAGCAGAAAGATCTTGGAGCAGGTCAATTCGGTCATTATCGGCAAGGAGGCCGTGACGGAAAAGGTACTGATGGCGGTGCTGGCACAGGGACATGTGCTGCTGGAGGACGTGCCCGGCGTGGGCAAGACCACCATGGCGCTGGCCTTTGCCCGGACGCTGGGGCTGGACAGCCGCCGCGTGCAGTTCACATCGGACACCATGCCGTCGGATATTATCGGATTCTCTCTCTACAACAAGGAGACGGGGCGCTTCGATTACAAGAGCGGCGCGGTGATGACCAACCTGCTGCTGGCGGATGAGATCAACCGCACGTCCAGCAAGACGCAGTCGGCGCTGCTGGAGGCCATGGAGGAGTATCAGGTGACGGTGGACGGGCATACCTACCCGCTGCCCAAGCCGTTTGTGGTGCTGGCCACCCAGAATCCGGTGGGATCGGCGGGCACGCAGCTGCTGCCGTCATCCCAGCTGGATCGCTTCATGATCCGCACCACCATGGGGTATCCCGATCGGCAGAGCCAGGTGGATATCCTGCGGGAGCGGCACCACGAGAATCCGCTGGACAGATTGCAGGGCGTTGTGACCTGCGAGGAGTTGCTGGAGCTGATCGAGAGCGCCAAACAGGTGCATATCGCCGACGCGGTGTATGACTACATCGTGGATCTGGTGGACGCCACCCGCAGCAGCGAGCTGGTGGAGCTGGGCGTCAGTCCCCGAGGGGCGCTGGCGCTGTGCCGTATGGCAAAGGCGCACGCCTTTGTGCGGGGCGGCGATTTCGTCACGCCGGAGGATGTGTACCAGGTATTTGACGACGTGTGCGCCCACCGGCTGGTGCTCAGCGCCAAGGCGCGGCTGGGGAAGATCACCGCGCGGGAAATTACGGAGCAGCTGCGGCAGCAGGTGCCGGTACCGCAGGTGGCGCAGCTGTGAATATCGGGGCTTTGATCGTGTGGCTGCTGGCGATGGCCTCCGGCGCGGCGGTGTTTATCCTGACGCCGGACGTGTGGACGCTGGCGCTGGCGGCGGGGATCGTGCTGGTGCCGCTGGCGGGCATGGCGGGCGCTTTTGCGGCGCGAAAGGCCGTGGCGGTGGAGGTGATACTGCCTCGCGGCGCGGAAAAAGGCCGTGACGCGGTGATCGCGTTCCGGGGAACCAACGGCGCGTGGCTGCCGCTGCCTCGGGTGGAGTTCCGCTTTGTGATGACCAACGGCCTGACAGGGGAGACGCGGCGGGAGACGGTGCGGCTGTCCCTGCCGGGACGCGGCACGGGCGAGACCGCGCTCACGCTGCACAGCGGACAGTGCGGCCTGTTCCGGATACAGGCGGAGTGCGTGCGGGTGTGCGACCCGCTGGGAATATGCCGCTTTACGGCGGCGGACGACAGGCACTGGGAGCTGATGGTGCAGCCGGGGCTGTTTGCCATGGAGCTGCTGCTGCCCATGCGGGGCAGCGTCAGCGAGGACAGCGACCGCTACGCCCAGGATCGGGCGGGGTATGATCTGGCGGAGACGTTTCAGGTGCGGGAATACGCGCCCGGCGACAGCCCCCGGCAGATTCACTGGAAGCTGTCCTCCAAGCTGGACAGGATGATCGTCCGGGATCCCGGACTGCCGCTGGAGCGGTCGGTGCTGCTGCTGTGGGAGCGCCGGGGCACGCCCACGGCGCAGGAGAGCGACGCCATGGCCGAGGTAATGGCTGTGGTCTGTCAAGAGCTGCTGCGGCAGGGTGTGGGCTGCTGCGCCGCGTGGAACGGCGGCGGAGAGCTGACCGTGCAGGAGGTGCGGGAGCCGGAGGGCTTTTATGAGCTGCTGCCGCGGCTTTTGAGCGCAGCGCCCGCCGGGGACGGCGAGACGGTGGTGGAGCTGTACCGGCGGCTGTACGGCGCGGAGCAGGGCGCGAAGGTGATCTATGTGGGGACGGAGGACGATCCGGCTTTGGCGGACTTCTGCCCGCCGGAGCATCTGGTGAGCCTGCTGTGCAGACCGGACGCACAGGGACAGGGACGAGTGTATACCTTTGGCAGCGGGGACTATGCGTCCCGGCTGGCGGAGTTGGAATTGTACTGAGAGGAAAACGTATGACAGCAAAGGCGGCTGCGGGCTTTACGCTGCGCACCCACAAGGGAATAGAGCGCGGCGGAGGGCTGCTTCCGGCGCTGGGCGCGGCGCTGCTGCTGGCGGGCATAGCCGGGCAGGTGTGCAGCGCCATGGGGATGCCGGTAAGCGAACTGCTCCTGCTGGCGGGTATGGCGGCGGCGGTATGCGCCGCCGCGCTGACCGGGCGGCGGGACAGACTGGCGCTGCTTCCGCTGGGCGTGCTGCTGGCGGCGGCGGTGTTCTGCGCCGTTTTTCACACGGCAGTGGGCGACAGTCTGCTGGGTCTGGTGAACCGGTATCTGGCGCAGCGGCAGAGCCGCGAGGCCGTGGTGTATGTGCCTTACGCCTGCAATGAGGTGTCCGCTATGTGGGCGGGCATCCCCATCAGCGTGGCTGTGGGCACGGCGCTGGGCGTGCTGGCGGCGCGGGCACCCCGGTGGGGGCTGGGCGTATACGGCGTGCTGCTGTGCCTGACGCTGTGGAGCGGCGTCGGCGGTGAATGGCTGCTGCCGGCGCTATGCGGCAGCGCTGTGCTGCTGCCGGCGGGAGAGGGCGATAAGCGCGCCCTCCGCGCCCGGTGGGGCGGCGCGGCACAGGTGCTGATCGCGTCTGTGATCGTAACGGCAGCGGTGGCGCTGCTGTTTTCTGAGAGCGTGCCCCGCACGGAGGACGCTGCCAATGCGCTGCGCCGGGGCGTACACCGGCTGCGCTATGAGAGCGCGGAGCAGGTGCTGCCGGAGGGCGACCTGCGGGCACTGGGCGCGCGGAGTGATTCTGACGCGGACATGCTCCGCGTGACCATGGCGGAGCCGACGTCCGCGTACCTGCGGGGCTATGTGGGGCAGCGATACACCTCCGACGGCTGGGAGGCAGCCGACGCTGCCGACATGACGGCGAACAGCGAGGTGCTGCATCAGCTGCACCGGGACGGGTACGACAGCTTTTCGCAGCTGTCCACTCTGGCGGAACTGCTGGGGCAGGAAGCGGCGGATGTCCGGATGGATATCCGGGTGCTGGGCGCGTGCCGCAGCACAAGGCTGACGCCCTACGGCTTAGACAGCGGCGAAGTGGTCATTTCGCCGGAGCAGCTGCGGGACACAGTGCCAAATGCTGACGGCACAACGGGTGAGAAGGAATACTCCTTTACAGCAAAAAGCGGCCTTGCCGCGCAGGCGTATGTGCTGCTGGGGCAGCTGAACGACAGGTGGCAGGAGGAGACGCTGGCGGATTACCTGACCTTCGAGGGATATTACCGCGATTTCGTCTACGAGAACTATCTGACCATCCCGGAGGAGACGCAGAAGGCGCTGACGGCCTATCTGGGCGACGCGCCGGAGGTCATTACCTCCTACGAGGCCAAGAGACGGATAGTGAACTGCCTGGACGATACGCTGACGTACAGCGAGACGCCGGAGAGCGTGGACAGCGAAAAGGATTTTGTCAGCGCGCTGCTGGCGGATGACCCCGGCGGGTACGATGTACACTACGCCACGGCTGCGGCGGTGATGCTGCGGTATTACGGTATCCCCGCCCGGTATGTGGAGGGGTATCTGATCACACCGCAGGCCGTGGAGGGCAGAACGGGCGAGACGACACTGACGCTGACCGGGCGGGACGCCCACGCGTGGGTGGAGTATTACGAGGACGGCGTGGGCTGGATCCCCTTTGAGCCGACGCCCGGCTACCGGGACGTGATGGAGGAGCCGCAGTGGCTGTGGTTCGAGGAGGACGAGAACGCCCAGCTGGACGGCTCCGCCGCGGAGAACGGCGGCGATAACCTGTCCCAGACCACCCGCCGCAGCGATGTGGAGGAGACAGAGCCGGAGGAGGACCGAGACGGGCTGCAGACCATTGCGGACGCTGTTTACAACTACTTCAGCCGGCTGCATCTGGGGCCGGTATGGTGGGCGTATGTGGCCGCGTGGCTGCTGGCCGCGGCGCTGGCGGTGCTTTTGGTGCGCCGCGCCGTCGTGTGCCGCAGGCGGGAAAGGCTGTTTGCCCGGGAGGACGACCGGGCGGCTGCGGCCGCCATGTGCGCCTATGCGCTGGAGCTGGCGTGGTGCAGCGGGGCTGTGCGGCGCAATGTGCCGCTGGCGCAGCAGCGCGATGAGCTGCAAAGCTGGGCGGGAGACGTGCTGGACGCCGGCGAGCTGCTGGATATCAACGACCGTGCCCTGTACGGCGGCAGCGGCGTGACGGCGGAGCAGCGGGAGACGGCGGAGGAGGACATGACCGCCGCGCTGGAGCTGTTCCGGAGGAAATGCGGCTTTTGGAAACGACTGTATCAGCGGTGGATCCGCTGCTTGTATTGAGATAGGAGGGATGACGGTGAAAAAGAGGATAGTGTCATTCCTGTTGGCGCTGGTGATGGCGGCATCCTGCGTGCCCACCGTGCTGGCGGCAGGAGAAGGGCGCATGGCCGTGGCGGTGAGCACCGCCGGCGGTGTGGTCATCGCGCCGCAGTATGTGGACTGCGCCCAGGGGGAAACGGTGTGGCAGGTGCTCTCCCGGATGGAGGGGCACACGTTCACGCAGGGCGCGGACGGGTTCGTCACGTCCATTGACGGCGTGGTGGCAAATTACAGCCGGTTCGACAGCTCCGGCGGCTATGATCTGGAAAGCCCCGCAGCAGAGGCGGGCGCGTTCGTGTTCACGGACACGGAGATAAAGGACATGGCGGGCTACTGCGATATGGTGCGCGCCATGGCGGACTATAACGGGGCGGACGCACCGGTGCGGCGGTACGCGGAGGCGGAATATGCCGCGGCGGAGAGCGGGCTTCCCTCCGGTACGGCGGACTACGCTGCGCTGGCACAGACGCTGCGGGAGAAGATGGCCGCCTATGAAAAGGAGGTCATCGGCGCGGACAAGGTGACGGCGGCGCTGGCGGTGACCGACCTGGACGGCGGCGCGCTGACGGGGTATACCGTCACGGTTGAAAACGCCTACGGCACGGAGAGCGTCTTTCAGGCCGGGGAGCCGGTGCAGCTGGCGGCGGGCGAGTATACGTTCCGGGTGGAAGCCGGGCACAGCGGCGCGCGGGGCACCATGACGCTGGAGACAGACGGAACGGTGCGCATTGCCGGCAAGGCCGTTACCGCGCTGGCTGTCCCCGCCGGAAAGGAGTGGCTGAAGGCGCCCATCCTGCACCGGACGACCGGCAAGCTGGAGGGCGATGCCTACACCTCCGAGGGCGGTGGCGGTCACGCCGCCGTATACTATGTGCCGGACGCGGTCAGCGGCAGCTATCTCTACTGTGTGCCGGGCAGCGATCTGACGGAGAGCGGTACATACAGCACCGCCGCCGTGCGGCCGGTGGGGTATTACACCGACATCCACGGCGCGGAGCGGGTCAAGACCGGTATGCCGTGGCAGAGCATGGCTGCATCGCTGGCAGAGCTTCTGACGGCCTCCGACGCGGGAAATACCGTGCGGGTGGAGGCGCAGTACACCGGGGGCGGCTACACCGCCTACCAGTGGTTCGATATGACCGTGGTGCGGACGCCTACGCTGGCGGCGCTGGAGGTGACGGTGCAGGGCGTGGCGCAGAGCATCGGCTTTGCGCCGGAGAGGGAGACGTATGAGCTGTCCGTTACGGCGGATGAGCTGGTCATAACGCCCACGGCCTTTGCATCGGGTTATACGATCACGGTCAACGGACAGGCAGCGGAGTCCGGCACTGCTGTGACGCTGCCTGTGAACGCGGAGGGCGCGGAGATCGTTGTAACGGTCAGCGGCGGCGGACGGAGCCGGACGTATACGCTGACGGTACAGCGGGTGGCGGCTGTGGACGTGACGGTGCGGCATGACAGCGACGTAACGCTGCATGTGTTCAACAGTGCCCATGCGGAGATCGGCGCAGCGGGGCAGGGAAGCGGCTTCGACCAGTTCGCGCTGGTGCCGGGTGAGAGCTACACCTATGTGACGGACAAGCAGACGTGGTATCACGCCGCAGGAGGCTTTACCGCGGCGGAGGGACTGACCGTGGACGCGCAGACGCCGGATACGATTGACGCGCTGGGCAGCCTGTATCTGGCCACCAAGGGCACGAAAATACAGAGCAACGATCAGGTGTGTCTCGCCGTCCCGGCGGATGCGAAGCATGCATACGCTTTTTCTTTGGCAGATTACAGCAGCAGTCTGTACTGCTGGGCGAAGGCGGAGGGCTATACATTCACCGCCGTGGAGACGGGGAAGCCCATTACTCCCAAGCCGGCAACGCTTACGGGGCAGCATCTGACCGGCTTCCTGAAAACCGGGGACGCTACGCAGACGCTGACCATCCGGGCTTCCCGCGATGGAGAGGGCGTGACCTTCTATCAGGACTACGTCATTACCATATATAGGACGCCCACGCTGACCGATAAAACGGGGCTTTCCCTGACGGCAGAGGGTGCAGATGTGCCCATCGCCTATAAGACAGCAAGCGGAGAGGCGACGGGCTTTGACCGAAGTGTAACGGAGTACAGCGCCACCATTTCCCGCAGCGCGGAGAGCGTCACCGTGACGCTGAAGCCCTTCGGAAAGACCTACGGGCTGTATGTGAACGGCAAGCGGTACGCGCTGAGCGTGGACAGCGAAACGGGCGTACAGGCGGACACGGTGTCGGTAGAGATTCCGCTGAACAGTCAAAAGGACAGCGAGAGCGTCTCGATCACACCGGTCAGCCAGCAGATGCCAGCCGCCGCCCAACGGCGCAACTATCAGCTGACGCTGAACAAGAAGGAAGCGGTGCCTACCGCGTTCCGCGTGACGGACGGCAGCGGAAATACTGTCCGGGACGCGTTGGTATGCGTGTACGACGGCCGGACGCAGGCGCGTATCTGGCCGGAGAGTGACGGCACGTTCGCACTGGTGGATACGCTGCCCTACACCTATGTGGTCACATGCAGGGGCTATGTAGGCGTGTCCGGCAGCTTCACCGCCGACGCGGAGAAGCGGGAGATAGCCGTCTCCATGAAAAAGGCGCCCGAAAGCAGCCATGGAGCGGGTATCACCTCTGACTGGAGCTCCTTCCGGGGAAGCGATACCTCCAACGGCGTTGTGGCGGACAAAACGCCCATTACGGCGGAGAAGGCGGTGCTCAGCTGGGCATCCAAGCTGGGCGACGGGTACAGCTCCGGCGCCGTGGGCTGCCCGATCACCATCACCGAGGGCGGGTACGACTATCTGATCGTCTACGCCGCCGACAAGCTCTATAAGGTGGACGCGCTGTCCGGTGTGACGGTGGCGGTGGGACAGATGGATCACAGCTCCAGCTTTGCCATCAACTCGCCTACCTACGCCGAGGGAATGATCTTCGTGGGACTGTCCAACGGCGCGGTGCAGGCCTTTGACGCCGCCACGCTGGAATCCCTGTGGATCTACCGGGACAGGCTGGGCGGTCAGCCCAACTGCCCCATCACCTACCATGACGGGTACATCTACACCGGCTTCTGGAACAGCGAGGTGGCGCAGGCAAATCTGGTGTGTCTCAGCGTGACGGACGAGGATCCCGCACAGACCACGGAGGATAAGCTGGCTGCGTGGACGTATGCCTCCGCCGGAGGCTTCTACTGGGCGGGCGCCTATGTGTGCAGCGATTATCTGCTCATCGGCACCGACGATGGCGACAGCAGCTGCATCAGCGAGACTTCGGCGCTGCTGTGCATCGATCCCGCTGACGGGCGGCTGATGGATTCCGTCACCGGGCTGCGGGGCGACATCCGCTGCAACATCGCCCGCGACGGGGAGCGGTTCTATTTCACGTCCAAGGGCGGGTATTTCTACTCGGTGGCCGCGCCGGAGAAAAGCGGCGGCGACTGGCTGCTGGATGATGGCAGCCTGCGGGCGGTGGCACTGGAGAACGGCGGCGATGCGGCACACCCAGCTATGAGCACCTGCACGCCGGTGGTGTACAACGGCCGCGCGTACATCGGCGTGTCCGGCACGGGGCAGTTCACGCCCTATTCCGGACACAATATCACGGTCATCGATCTGACCGGCTGGAAGATCGCCTATTCCGTGCCCACGCAGGGCTATCCCCAGACCTCCGGCCTGCTGACAACGGCGTATGGCGCGGAGGACGGCACCGTGTACGTCTATTTCTTCGACAACTACACGCCGGGCAAGCTGCGGGTGCTGAAGGATGCGCCGGGGCAGACCCGTGCGATGCTGACCACGGAGGAGAGCTACACGGTGAAGGGCGTGACCACCACCTACACCACACCCTACGTGCTGTTTACCCCGGCGGACGCCCAGGCACAGTACGCCATCTGCTCCCCCATCACGGACAGCTACGGCACCCTGTACTTCAAAAACGACTCCGCCCATCTGATGGCGCTGAGCAGTACCATTGAATCGCTGACCATTTCCAAGCTGCCGGACAAGACTGCTTATAAGGCCGGGGAGGTGTTCGACCCCACCGGTATGGAGATCACCATCACCTATGAAAACGGCCTGACGCGGACGGTACCGGCGGAGCGGACAATGAATGGGACGGCCATACGTTACGCCGCATGGAATGAGGAGCCGCTGAAGGTGTCGGATGGGGGGGGCTTCCTGATCCGGTTCGCACACAGTCTCTATCAGGACGGCGCGGACGGCGCGGGGACGAATGTATATTCCCCGGCGGCGGTGCTGGATATCACGGTGGAGCCGGCGATGGCCGGCGATCTGGACGGAAACGGCAAGCGGAACGCCGTGGACATGCAGAATCTGTTCACCTATCTCTCCACCGGTGTGATGGAGGGCGCGCTGGGCGGCGATGAGGAAGCCTACCGCGCGGCGGCGGACGTCAACGGCGACGGCGCGGTGGACATACTGGACTATCAGGCGCTGTACACGACCATCAGGGCAGAGGAGGAAGCGGCATGAAAAATCACCATATCCGATCGAAGCTGCGCAGATTCCTGTGTCTGGCAGCGGCGCTGCTGATGCTGTGGCCGCAGACGGTCACAGCGGGCGGGCACATCACGGCTGCGGAAAAAAGCTATACCGTCACGCAGGGCGGTATGCTCAAAATACCACTGGAGGAGGTCTTTACCGACAGGGAGGGACACGCGCTGACGTATTCCGTGGTCAAGGACGACAGGAACCAGGCTACAACGAACATTTCCGGGAGCACGTACTTCTTCACGTCGCGCACGGCGGGGGAGTATGCCCCGGTGGTGGCCGCCAGCTGCGGACAGGAGCGGGCGGAGGTCACGCTGCATATCACCGTGGAGCCGGGTGCTGAGGGTGACCCCCGGCAGTACGGCTATGACGAAACGCCGGCGGGGGAGGTGACGGTGTATGTGACCGTCTCCTCCGACGGCGTGCCCCTGATGGGTGAGGACGGAACGTTGCTGATGGGACTGCCGGTGACGGTACGGTATTTCGATCTGGCGGACTACGGCCGGCAGGATCTCTACCGCTGCGCCACACAGGGTGGTAAGGGCGGCTATGTGGGCGACACGGTGATCGAGCGTCCTACGCTGCTGCACCTGTACATCTGCCTGCTGGAGCGCTACTACATGGGCCTGCCGGCGGAGAAGTGCGGCAAGGGCACCAGCGGGATCCTTGATTACAGGACAGATCAGCCGGTCACGAATATCAACGGTGAGCCGGCCTACGAAAGCAGATTCGGCGCACTCCAGCTCACCGGCAGCAGCACCAGCATCTACATGAAGGAGTTCTGGGGACACGATGAAAACCTCATGTACTACCGGAATCACATGTTCCCGCTGATGGACACCGGATGGGGCTCCACCTGCGACTATATCCTCCTGTCGGACGGAGATACCATCGATGTAGCCATGTTCACCGACTGGAGCTTCTACAATAACGGCGGCGCGTTCTGCTGTTTCGATCAGGACAGCTACACCGTGACGGCAGGGAAGTCCCTGACGGTGCAGGCGCTGAAGTATGATACGAAATCTGTCTCAGATGGCGGAACGGAGAGCTTTACGCCTATTGACAAGCTGACGTTAGAGGTCTATAATGATTCATCGGAGTGCGTGGATACGGCACCCGGCGAAAACGGATCCTACACCGTTGTGCTGGACAAGCCGGGAACGTATTACCTGCTGGGCATTGACCCCAATGCAGGGACAGAGGCCGCCCGCTGCGCACCGGCTGTGGCGCGGGTGACAGTCCGGGATGTGGGCGATACACCCCAAAGCGGTGACGTCAACTGGGACGATAAGGTCAACGTGGAGGACATGCAGGCGCTGTTCGGCCATCTGTGCGGCGAGAGTCCGCTGACGGGCGAGCTGCTGACTGCGGCGGATTTCAACGGAGACGGCGCCGTGGACATACTGGACTATCAGGCGATGTATATGTGGATCCAGTCCTTGCAGGCCGGTTGACCAGTGGGAATAATAGAATATTGAATGGACACTTCTGCCGGCGGTTTACGCCGGGAGCGGAATGGGGTGAGATGCCCCGCGAGTCGGTCACTGTGATGCCGTGCCTTCGGGCGGCGGATAAGTCAGATACGCTTGGGAATGTCCTTAGGCTCCTGCCTGTACCGGGAAGCTGATAAGCGGAATGACTGCGGCCACGCATGCGTGGACTGCATCCCCGGCCTTACGGCAGGAGCACGGAAATGTGCTTTTTGCCGTAAGGCTTTACTTTTAAGAAAAAGCAAAAATAGAAAAAGGAGATGCAGAACAGAGAAATGAACATCAAGAAACGTATCGTCTCCGCGCTGATGGCGCTGGTGATGACGCTGTCGCTGGTCAACAGCGCCGTGATCACCGCCTTCGCCGAGGGGACACAGTCTGCCGATCCCTCTACCGGGGAGACGCAGAATGCAGGCTATGAGCTGCGGGTGCTGACATTTGAGGATGCCGACTATAAGGGCGGCACCAATTTTGCCGGCAAGAGCGACTGGTCGAGCCTGATCGACAGCCCGCAGTACATGGGCAGCATGCTGTACCCCGGCGGCAGCGGCACCACGGACGAGAGCAAGGCGTATACCTGGTACGATGCCGGGAACACCGAGCTGAAGCATACGCTGCCCAAGAGCTGGGATAATTACTGCTATTGGGGCGGCGGTCATGCCGTGTCCAACTATGCCTCCGGTGATTTCGTTAAAAATGGCGACTTTGATCACCAGTTGACCGTGTACAAAGCGGGCGCCGAGGGCGATGTCCGCACAGGCGGCGGCCACAACGGCTCCAACAACTTTGCCGTACACTACGGTTATAAGGACAAGTCCGGCTATACCGACAGCACGATTCTGCCGTCCTTTGCCTTTGGCGACGGCATGGCGCGCGTGATCGACCACATGTATGTCAACAACGTCTGCTACGCGCTGAACTGCTATCTCAACGGCAACGGCCTGACCGCCAAAATCGGCGATGACGACTGGGTCAAGCTGACAGCCACCGGCTACGATGGGGAAGCGAAGACCGGCGAAGCGTCCATCTATCTGTGCAACGGCCCGAAGAACATCGTTACGGATTGGACGAAGTTCGATCTGTCCGGTCTGGGCGCCGTCACCAAGGTGGAGTTCAATATCACCGGCTCCAGTGACAACGGCTACGGCTTCTCCCAGCCTGCCTACTTCGCCTACGACGATGTGGCGGTGCGGTTTGATCCCAACGCGTGCGTCCACACAGACGAGAACAAGGACAGAAAGTGCGACAAGTGCGGCGCAGACCTGAACAAGGCACCCAAGCTGGTGGAGGGCGTGAAGGACGTTACCGACAACTCGATCATCGGTGCGGCGTATCTGCTGCGCGACCTGCAGACCGGCAAGATCTTCGAGGACGGCGATGACAAGCTGAGCGCCGAGAAGAATTACTTCTATCAGAGATCCACCGACAATGGGCAGACGTGGGGCGAGGAGCTGGGCTTCAGCGCGTCACTCTTTGGTGGAACCACCATCTCCCTGACGGAAACGGAGCCGGGTACCTATATGTACCGGTTCTATGCAAAGGATGACTTCGGCGGTGACTCCCGCGGTAACGGCGAGGAAAAGACCTATTGGACGCTGACGCTTCATGTGGACAAGGCGGAAAATCTCGATTTCGATGTGAACTTCTACATCGGAAGGGATCAGAACTATAAGACCAACGGCAACAAGCTCCCCATCATCAAGCTGTGGAAGAGCGACGGCAAGTCCAACAAGGTGGGCGACGAGATCGCAGTGACCGATGCAGAGGATACAAAGAGCGGCTACAACTGCATGAAGGCCACGGTGAAGGGCGGCTGGTACGTCTATGAGGGCTATGGCTGGAACGCCGAAACGAAGGCATACGACGTTCCTCTGGGCGGTATGCAAATCAAGCTGCCCGCCGACAGCAACGTAGACGGCGCGGCCGCCGGCGGTACGGAGATCTATCTGCGGCTTCTGTCGATCTATACCACCTCCAAAAAGGTCGATGGCAGCAGCTTCACCAAGGATGATTTCACGGTGCGGGTAAGCTGCCCCATCATGCAGTGCGACGCCGTGATGGGCACGCCTTATGTGGAAAGCGGCAAAACCTATTATCCTACGCTGTTTTATGCCGGCGGCAATGCCTGCCTGTTCAATGTCTATTACAATCCCACCGATACGGAAACCTACATTTTCTCACAGCAGATCAACCAGACGCTTACGGCAGGCAACTCTGTAAACACCAAATCCGGCAAGATAGACTCTGTTGTGAAGCTGACCGTCACCGTGCCGAAGACGGCAGATTTCGGGCTTTATTTCCAGTACAACAACTTCTATACGGCACAGCAGAAGACGCTGGTCGACTGGAAGGATAACGGGGATAATACCAAGACGGCTGTTTATGCCGTTTCCAAGAGCAACGGCAACTATACCTGGCGCATGACAGATACCACCGGTACGTATGTGACCAAGGGCGGCTGGCTGTCCAGCGTATCGAAGGATACGGATTATAGCTTTGACTTTGTCAACGGACAGACCAACAAGCTCAGCCATGACTTTTCCCAACTGGGCACACAGACGAGTAAGCGCGATGAGGCCGATCTGCAGGTCTTTGTCAGTGCTTCCGGCGCCAAGGCGCTGGGCAGCGGCACCGAGCGCATCCGCGCCTACCGCATGTGGGAGCTGATCGACAGCGACGCCGGTAATATCATGATGGAGCCGGACTTTGTCTGGACGAAGCTGTCCGGCCCCGCTACGATTACTTATGCCGAGGATGCGGCCGGTGAGATAACCGGTACGCAGATCGATGGCGGCAACAGCCGCCACAACTGGGCTGATATCAACGCCAACGGCGGCACCAGCATGTTTGCCGTCCGCTATGACGCCATCGACGTGGACAAGAGCAACAAAGCGACCCATGGAGGTTTCTACCCCGCCACCAACCCCGACCGCGTGAATTTCTTCATCGTGGCGGATGAGCTGGGCAAGGCGGAGGCACGGGTGCCCTTCAACGGTGACTTTGAAGCCAATTCCCGTCTGCCCGGCTGGGACTATATCTACGACACATGGTATTATCTGAGGACGGATACCGCCCCCAAGATGACCTTTACCACGCTGAACGCAGTGAAGGTGGAGTACGCCCTCGGTCTGACGAACGGCGCAACCATGGTGAGCACCGTATCCGACTTCACCGCGCTGACGGCTGCGGAGGGTACATACACCGTTCCTCTCAAGGATATGAATAAGGATGCCAACAACTACGGCGGCACCGTTATCATCCGGATGACGGATAAGGACGGCAAGTACAGCTACCAGCTGGTGAAGGTCGCCGGAGTGATCGCTAATGTGGAGAATGCCTCCAACAAGGGCGAGTCCATCATGCCCGGCGACAAGGTGACACTGTCCTTCGACGGCATGTACCGCTCTATCAACAAGATCTCCGGCGTCTTTAACCCCACGACTTTCAAACCCCGTTATACCGTGGCAGGGAAAGAGGTTGAGGGCACAACAGGGCAGTATCAGCAGATGGACACCTCTGCCATTACCTTCACCGTCCCTGAGGACATCGCCTTTGAGGACGGCAAGAACGAAACCGTTCTGACCGCCACAAACGGCTATGTGTACGGCAGTATGTACTCCGCCGCCAACCCCTTCAGCACCATGTACTACATGACCGATGCCGGTAAGGGCACCAACTTCAACGCAGTTACCGTGACCTTCGCCTTCCAGCACTTCGCGGATGTGGAGATCCCCGTGACCAGAAAGGTCTGGTACAACTTGGAGCTGAACATCACCGACGAGGCCGGCAAGGTGGACGGCGCGACTGTTGTCCTGAAGGGCAGCGATGGCAAGGCTATCGAGCCGCAGGAGGATGGTACCTACAAGCTGGGCTATGGCTCCTACACCTACTCTGTCGCGAAGGACGGCTATGTGTGCTATAACGGCGAATGCAAGCTGGGCTCTGCGGATGCTTCCAGCGTGCAGGACGGCAAGCTGACCAAGAGCGTCAAGCTGGTCAAGGCCGCCGAGGGCGCATGGGACGGCAAGACCGCCACTGAGCCTGCCAAGGACGCCAACGGTGTCTATCAGATCAGCAATGGCGCGGAGCTGGCGTGGTTTGCCCAGCAGGTCAACAAGGGCGGCAACGCCAAGATCTCTGCTGTGCTGACCAACGATATTGAACTGGCAGGTTTTGAGTGGACGCCTATTGGCATGAACAGCTGGGGCAAGAAGTTTGCCGGTTCCTTTGATGGACAGGGTCACAAGATCAGCAATCTGTCCATCGACTATATCGGCACGAATACCCAGGTTCCCTACAAGGGTCTGTTTGGTTATGTGGAAGGAAGCAGCTCCAAGCACGCCGTGATCCAAAATCTGACGGTGCAGGGCAACATGGTGCTCACCTCCAGTAAGAATGTGATTGGTGCGCACTCCGGCGGCGTGATCGGCCGCGTGGATTATGCCGATATTACCAACGTCCATTCCGAGGTGAACGTGACGGTGAAGCGCGTGGGCGGCAACTGGGACAATCTGGGAGGACTTGTCGGGTATGCCAATAACTCTACGACCATCAAGGATTGCTCCAACAGCGGGGATGTCACCGGTTATCGCTATGCGGGAGGCATTGCGGGCAACCTTTCCGGCAACAGCTCCATCATCAACTGCACCAACTCCGGTAATGTGACCTGCGCCGGCTCTGGCGCAGCCGGTATGGCGGCCAATGTGGGCAACGGCTGCGCTATTACGGGCTGCGTCAACAGCGGCACCATTAAGTCCACCGGCGCCAATGTGGGCGGCATTGCAGGCGATGTTGCCAAGGCTGAGATCAGCAACTGCTACAACAGCGGCAAGATCGATTGCAGCCAGAGCACCAGCGGCGCTGTGGCAGGCCGTGCGGCGGCTGGCGCCGTTATCAGGAATTGCTACTTTGCTGCGGGCACTGCCGCCAAGGGCATCGGCTCCGCCGCGGACGCCGAGACACAGAAGGCGGAAGCTGCCGACATTGTGGCTCGTGTGGCAGCTCCCGAAAGCGCTGAGGCCGGCAAGGACGTGACCTTCAGCATCTACATGAACGCGGCTGGCGGGCTGGCCTGCGCCCAGATGAAGCTGGCTGTCACCGGCGGCGAGATCACCGCCATCCAGCAGGGCAGCGGTCTGGCGCTGGGCAACGACGGCAAGTTCAAGGGCGAGAACAGCACGATGTCCTTCTTGGGCAACACCGCTCCTGCCGCTAATGGCATTCTGGTGGCCACCGTTACCGTCCGCGTGGGCGACTTCGCGGATGAGGTGAAGCTGACCGTCAGCGATGCGCTGGCCGGTATCAGCGGCAGCACCTCTGATAAGGATGTCACCGTGATCAACGCCGACGCCGTGGAGGTCGAAAAGGTCTACACGGTCAGCAAGACCGAGTTTGCGCCGGGTCTGTATCTGGTCACGTACATCAAGGACGTGCCGGAGGGCAAGTCCATTGCCTGCAGCGGTAAGGGTATGCTGCTGGCTGACGGCAACAAGACCGTGACGCTGGTAAGCAGCGACAAGGTCGATGCGCTGAAGAACAGCTCCTTCGCTGTCAGCGACGGCGCTCCCGTGGCCGTCAAGTACGGCGACGTCAATGAGAACAGCAAGATCAACATCGTGGACGCGCAGATCGCGCTGGATGTGGGCAAGGGCATCTATAAGGGCTCCGACAAGTTGTTTGTGGCTGGTTTGCTGGCCGCTGACGTGAACCACGACAATGTGGTGGATGCCAAGGATGCGTATTCCATCCAGATCTATGTTCACTACAACGCCTTTACCGTTCCGGCCGGTAACTGAGCTATGACCGTTCCCCGGAGGTGCGCATGATGCGCACCTCCGGGGCGCCGGTGTATTTCTGACAGAGGAGGGAGTCTGTGAAAAAAGCAATATGTGCGCTGTGCAGCTTACTTCTATGTGTGCTGTGCATCTGCCCCTCCTTTGCCGCGCAGGGGGAGTACACGCTTACGCTGCAAATGAGCGGCAGTGCCGCCGTGGGCGAGCCGCTGACCGTTTCGCTGCTGCTGAGCGTACCGGAAGGGGGGACGCTGGAGCACTACGCCGTAGCCACGCAAATAAGCTACGATACGGCTGTGCTGCGGCTGGAGAATACCGCCGCCCATGAGGATCTGACCGCGATAGACGGCGGCGCTGTACGGGGCAGCACCCGGCGGCTGGTAAAGCTGAGCAACAGCTCCATGGGGACGATGAAGGGAACGTGGGACAATCCCGCCGTGCTGCTGACCATGACCTTTGTCCCGCTTGCGGCGCAGGACACGGAGATCACCGTCTACCGGCACGGGATAGGTACCGCCTCCGGCGGCGATGCGGAGGTGACGGTACACGACCTTACCGTCTATCTTGCGCCAGACATCAGGTCAGAGTTTGACCTGAACAACGACGGCGTTACCGATATTTCTGATCTGCAATTCCTTTACGACTACCTGTCCGGCGGCTTGACGGACGAGGGGGACATACACGACAGAGCCGACTGCAACGGCGACGGCTCGGTGGATATTCTGGATTACCAGCAGCTGTACCAGCTGCTTACCGCTCCACAGGAGGGCTAACGAATGAAAAGACGACTTTTACCGCTGGCCGCGCTGCTGTGCGCTGCTGTTCTGTGCATGACAATGGCGTTTGCGGCGGAGAGCTATACCATCTCCATTGACGTGCCTGCCGGGACGCTGCACACCGGCGACAGCTTTACCGCGGGTATCACACTGCACGGCAGGGCAGGGGAGAGCGCTCCCTCCACCATGCAGGTGGACGTGATCTACGCCGGGTGCGTCTGTACCGATGCTGCCGTGACGGTGCCGGGGGCGCTGGTCACATACGCGGAGGGACGGCTGTGCATCAGCTATCTGGAGCAGAAAGCCGTGTTCGATGAAAACGGTGCTCTTACGCTGGGCACCGCCACGTTTACGGCGGGGAGCACCAATGGTGTCCTGACTGTCAGCGACAGCGCTGCACTGGCCGGCGGCGAGGAGGTATCTGTCACGCTGCCGCAGGCCGTGACGGTCGCCATTTCCGGTGCGACTGTTACGCCGGAGGTCAAGGTAGCCGAGGACGGCACCGCCTCCATCGACGGGACAGTGGTGGCCGGTACCGGCGCCGCGTATGAGCCAGAGGAGGACACATCCGAAGGCGCGGGCACAGGGGATACAGACGCAGCTGCAAGCACAGATACAGCAGCTGCGGATAAGGAAGCCCATGATACACCGGCAGGGGAGACGCATACCGCATTGTGGGTAGCTTTGGCGGCGGTGGTCATTGCCTGTGCGGTGCTGCTGATAGTGAAAAGGAAAGGGGCAACAAAATGAAGCTGAAGGGTATTTTCACGGCGCTGCTGGCGGCGGCGCTGGTGTGCCTGCTGCCGGTCACGGCGCAGGCCGACGCGGAAACGCAGCCGGCGCTGCTGCTGTCCGCATCCCAGACACTGGTTGAGCGATATAACACGTTCACCGTGGATGTTTTTCTGACGGGCACTCCCGGCGCGAACATACTCCCGGCGGCGGAGACGCATATCGACTGCGATAACGCCTCCGTAGAAGCAACGAGCGCCGGTACGGCGGCCAACAGCAAGATCACCGCGGACGGCACCGCCGTTACGCTGTCCTACTATGGCGAGGAGAGCGCGGTGTTCGATGGAAACGGTCGGTTCCTGCTGGGGACGATCACCCTGAAGGCGGGGAGGAGCGGCATAGCCACCGTGACGGCTTCCCGCTCCGTAGGCACGGTAAACGGCCTGACGGATGTGGATATTCCGGCGGCCTCCGGTTTCTCCGGCGTGTGCAGCGTGACCATCTATCACTATTCCTCGTCTGCGGCAGAGGAGCCGGTGGGGTCGCCCAAGACCGGGGATATGGGCGCGCTGGCCTACTGCGCCATGTGCGCCGCCAGCGGCGCGGGCACGGCGGCTCTGTGGCTGCGCAGGCGCGGAAAGCGCGGATAACATCGCATAAACGTGTAAAGCAGAGAGGGCAGACGCCCTCTCTGCTTTTGCCTATCAGGAACCGAGCCGGCAGCGCAGACATAGGATGTATCGAGCCGCAAAGCGGTTCGACTACCGACGAAAAAGGAGGAACTTCTCTTGTATACAGAGAGAACGATGCAGGCGGCACGCGCCGAAACGCAGCCGGCCTGCAGTGACGGTACCGGGCAGCTCCCGTCCTGCGGAGCGCTGGCATTCCCCTATGTGGCGGTGCAGGGCAAGGATCCCGTCCGCTACGACGATCAGGAGGCTCTGCGGCAGGGCACCCTGTTCCCCGGCCTGGATCTGCCGTTTCACAAGGAGCTGCGCTCCCGCTTTCCGCAGGTGGACGGCGCGCTGCTGGAGCTGATGGCACTGGACTTCGCCATTGACGAGCTGGGGCTGTATCTGACCACCCATTCCGACGACCAGCAGGCGCTGGAGCTGTACTGGTCGTACATCCGGCTGGGGCAGGAAGGCCGGAAAAAGTATCAGGAGCAGTGCGGGCCGCTGATGCAGACGGATATCACGCCGGGCAGCTACAAATGGCTCAGCGATCCGTGGCCGTGGGACGGAAAGGGGAACTGAGTCATGTTTGTCTATGAGAAAAAGCTGCAATATCCCGTGAAGATCAAGAATCCCAACCCCAAGCTGGCCTCGGTCATTATTTCACAGTACGGCGGGCCGGACGGGGAATTGGGCGCATCGCTGCGCTATCTCAGCCAGCGGTATTCCATGCCCTACGCCGAGTTGAAAGGCCTGCTGACCGATATCGGCACAGAGGAGCTGGGGCATCTGGAGATGGTGGGTACCATCGTACACCAGCTGACCAGAAATCTGTCTGATGAGGACATCAGGACGGCGGGCTTCGACGCCTATTTTGTGGATCACACAACGGGCGTCTACCCCACCGCGGCGTCCGGCTTCCCGTGGTCGGCCGGCTCCATCGCCGTCACCGGCGACATGATCGCCGATCTGACGGAAGATCTGGCCGCCGAGCAGAAGGCGCGGCTCACATACGACAACATCCTCCGGCTCAGCGATGACCCGGATGTGAACGACGCCATCAAGTTCCTGCGCGCCCGCGAGATCGTCCATTTCCAGCGCTTTGGCGAAGCAAAGCGTACAAGAGGGAGGGTGCGCATGCCCTCCCTCGCTGTCGCTGTTACAATATGGGTTCCTGATGACTGACCGCGTCAACAAAGAACACGGTCAGACCGATGTAAACGGCGCAGGCCAGCGCCAGCAGCACGCAGCCGATGATGCAGAGCACGCGCGCCGGTCTGCTCTTTTGCAGGTATTTACAGGCCAGCGCGATCCCTGTCAGCGCGGCTATCAGCAGTACGACGGCTAACCAGAGGGGCATATCTCTACCTCCTTTACACCGGACGGAAGGTGTCGATCACGTCCGTGAACCACGTCAATTCACGGGTGAAGCGCTGCCGCAGAGCGTCCGGTGTCTCACGACCCTTGCCGGCATCGAAAAAGCTGTGTCCGCTGTGGGCGGCGATATACAGCCGCCCATCGCCGCAGAGCGTAACGGCGAACTCGCTGAAGGCACTGTCCGCCAAGCGGAGGATCCGCTCCATGCGGCTCTGGTTCAGAAATCGCAGTGCCCACTGCTCGTCATCGCAGCTGAGATTGAAGCGCTTGTTGAAGTCCTCATACTCCGTTTTGATGGTGCGGGAGTTGAAAAGCTTATCCAGCTTCCCGCGCGGCCAGAGAGTCAGACCGGTCGGAAGCTGCGTACCCAACCGGCAGAGCATCCACTGACCGGTATAGACTACGCGCTCGTTCTTTTCCCACAGACCCGTTTCCTCCCGCTGTACTTCGTCCACGTCCGTCAGGACGACGGTACACATTTCCGTGGGCAGACCCTCATAAAGCCCGCGGATATATCCGCTGCCCGTGTGGCAGGAGTGGGCCGGCAGAGGAATGTGGGAATCCTCAACATGCAGGGTATGCTCGGCAGGGGAGAGGTCAGCGTTTTCAAAAACAGAGTTCACTACCTCCGGCGCGAGGGTATCGAATACCTGCCGGTCAGCGGCCTCTTTGCGCTTCCCCTGCACCATCTGTCCCAGAGCGAGAAGCACGCCGCCAATGACGATCAATACGATGCTGCCGCCCAGCACGATACCCACTATAGCAACGACCACGCCTAAAAGAGAGAGGAGCTTACCGCCCAATTTGCCGCCTTTGCCTTTGCGCAGCTCTTGCGCCAACTGTTCATCTGTCATATTCGTTTTATTAGCCATAATTCACTCCTTCGCTCCTGCGCCGGACAGCGCGGGACTCTCCCGCAGAAGCGTCAGAAGGCGCTCCATGCCTGTCAGCGAGGCTGTGTACCATTTGCGTATACCGTCGATATCCCGCAGATCCAGCTCGTCGGGGACGTCCGCGAAAACATATCTTGTGTTAAGAGCCAGCGTCAGATCGCCGCCACGGAGGACAAGACCGCACAGCTTGGCGCTGGCGGAAGATGCCTCCAGCTTCTGTACCAGGTCACGAAGCTGCGGCGTGACCTGATCGTCCGCCTCCCGGCCATCCGCCGTGTGAGCGGTGAAGTGATTCCGGAAGGCGGCAGGGTCGGTGATGTCGTCCTTCTTCCGCTCCTGGAACATATCGTTCAGAGCGATGTCCAGCGCCGGGTCACAGATGTCCTTGCAGCGAACCACGATGCCGCGGAACAGCGTCTCGGTTCGGGTCATCCAGTTGTCGTTGTCGGGGCCGGACTTTTCCTCCACGGTGCGGCGCAGCTCCACGTTGGCGGCGGAGAACCGCAGTCCGGCGTATTCGCCCTCGTGGAAGTCCGTCACGGTACACTCTGTAAAGTCGACCGCCGACAGCTTCGCCGCCTTCAGGTACGCCCTGTCGATGGGCAGCGCCGGCGCTGCCGGTTCCACGCCAAACATCCGGGTCAGCTCCGCGCGGAAATAGCCGCCCAGCTGCTGCTGCATCAGGGCTTTTTTCTTCGTTTGGGCGGGCTTTGCCACCAACAGGAACAGCGCCACACCAACAAATACAAGAACGCAGATCAGGATAATATCGCGCTTCACAAACATCAGGATGCAGCCGGACACAACGCAGAGTATCCCCAGCAGCATGCCGACGCTCTCCGCTTTCTGGCAGCTTCCCAGTTTTTTAGACAGCTGGGCATCTGTCAGCTTCTCTGTTTGTTCCTTCATATCACACCAGCCTTTCTATGACGTGGTAAGCATAGCATATTGTACGAAGGATCCTTTGCGGCGACCATTCCACAATGGTTAGGTTTTTACTTCTGAGAGCGGGCTTTTGGGGCATATAATGGCAGCGTCACCGGAGGTGATGCTGTGAAGGAGATAAGCTTTACATACGACAGCAATACACGCACGGTGCCCGGCAGGAAGGGCGGAATACAGGTGGAGAATCTCGTACCGCAGCTGCCCGACGAGGAGAGGACAGCGCGGCGGCGCGGCATCAAAGACAGGCTGTTTGAGGTATTCGTCAGGTATGCGGAGGGGCGGAAATGAATGCCATCTATGCAAGGCAGTCCGTGGACAGGGCGGACAGCATTTCTATCGAGAGCCAGATCGAGTTCTGCCGCTATGAGCTGAAGGGGGAGCCGTACAAGGTATACGCCGACAGGGGCTACAGCGGCAAGAATACCGATCGCCCGGCCTTTGGCGAGATGATGCGCGACATGGAAAACGGAACCATCCGCAGGGTCGTTGTGTACAAGCTGGATCGCATCAGCCGCTCCATTCTTGATTTTTCCCGGATGATGGAACGGTTTGAGGCCAACCGGGTGGAATTCGTATCTACCACGGAGAAGTTCGACACCTCATCCCCCATGGGGCGCGCCATGCTGAATATCTGCATCGTATTCGCCCAGCTGGAGCGGGAGACGATCCAGAAGCGCGTGGCGGATGCCTACTACTCCCGCAGCCAGAAAAGTCTCTATATGGGCGGCCGGGTGCCATACGGCTTCCGTCTGAGCCCCACGACCGTCGACGGCGTCAGAACCTCTATGTACGCTGTCAACGAAGAGGAGGCAAAGCAGATACGGCTGATCTATGAGCTGTACGCAAAGCCGGAGTGCTCCTGCGGCGATATCGCCCATTGTTTGCAGGCCAACGGAATGCTGAAAAACGGGAAGCCATGGGTGCGCACGCGCCTTGCGGAGATCCTGCGCAATCCCGTCTACGTCCGCGCCGATCTGGCTGTTTACAGGTTCTACCGTGACCGGGGCACGGTCATTGTCAACGATCCCGGTGACTTCATCGGCACCAACGGATGCTACCACTACAAGGGGAGGAAATTCGCACATGCGCCGCCGGAGGGGGACTATCTGGTGCTGGCGCCCCACGAGGGGATCATTCCCGCTGATCTGTGGTTAAAATGCCGCGCCAAGTGCGCGGAGGGGCAGCAGGTCAGGCCGCGCCAGAAGGCGAAGAACACCTGGCTGGCAGGGAAGATCAAGTGCGGTGTCTGCGGGTACGCGCTGGTGGATAAGCACTATCCGGCTTCCGGCTCCCGCTATCTCCAGTGCTCCGGCAAAATGAACTCCGGAGACTGCAAGGGCGGGGGAACGATCTACACCGACGAGATCGAGGGAATCATCGGCGATGAGATACGGCAAAAGCTGACGCAGCTTGGCACTCTCGTTAAGTGTAAAGCAAAATCAGTTGACAGCGATTTGCCGGAGCAGAATGCACAGCTTGCGCAGGTGGAGCGGGAGATAGCCGCGCTGCTGGAACGGCTGCCAGAGGCGGACGGCGTTCTGCTCCGCTACATCAAGCAGCGAATCGAGGAGCTGGACGGGAAAAAGCGGGAGCTTACAGAGCGCATTTCCCGGCATCAGCGCAGGGAGGAGGGCGGCACGGAAATCGGCGACCCTTCCGCCCTGTGGGGGATGCTGGACTTTGACGACAAGCGGCAGGTGGTGGAGCATCTGATCCGGGTCATCCGCGTTACCGGCGATCACGTCCGGATCGAATGGCGTATATGAGTCCGGGCTTAGCCATCCTGTACGCTTTGGCGAAGGGCTTCGGTTGGCCAAGGATCGCCTGAACGAGAAAAACGTCTATTTCATGAATCCATCCTTCGACAAATGAACGAAAGAAAGGGAGAGGGCAGCGCCCTCTCCCTTTGCTTGGAAAGAAAACCGTTTTCATTTTGGCCGGGTTGTGCTACAATGGAAGTGCGGCACATAGACTTTCCCGAACGGAGGGATGGCTATGGTGCTGCTGATACGGAAAAAACACCTGCTGGCTGCCGTGACCGGCGCGGCACTGCTGCTGGGCGCAGCGGCTGTAAGCCCTCGCCCGTCTGCGGCCACGGTATCGGCGACAGCCAGCACAGGGCAGGTAGTCATTCTGGACGCGGGACACGGCGGCGCGGACGGCGGCGCCGTATCCGACAGCGGCGTGCCAGAGAGCGGCATCAATCTGGCCATTACGCAGCGGCTGGGCGACGTTCTGTCCTTTTGCGGTCACACGGTGGCGCTGACGCGGGAGGGGGAGGACGCCCTGTGCGACGGCACCGGTACCCTGCGGCAGCAGAAGGTCAGCGATACGAAAAAGCGGGTGGAGCTGGTGAACAGCTTCCCGCGCGGATTTCTTATCAGCATCCACCAGAACAGCCTGCCGGGGCACCCGTCAGTTCGCGGCGCACAGTCGTTCCACAACGGGAAGGGAACAGCCGAGACCGCGGCGCTGTCTATCCAGCAGGCGCTGAACAGCGCTGTCAACGAAAGAGACAAGGCTGCCAGGCGCATGGACGACAGCATCTATCTTATGAAGCACGCGGACTGCGCCGCCGTGCTGGTGGAGTGCGGCTTTCTGTCCAATCCGGAGGAGACGGTGCTGCTTCAGCAGCCGGACTATCAACTGCACATAGCCGCTGCCATCGCAGCGGGTTTTTGCCAATACTGTACGAATGAGGGATGAAATATGAAGGCCAAAACCGTGTTTTTCTGCACCGAGTGCGGCAGTGAAAGCCCCAAATGGTCGGGGCGCTGCACCGTGTGCGGCGCGTGGAACTCCATGGTGGAGCAGGCGGCGGAGCGCCCCGCCAAGAGTGGGAAGATATCCCGTCCCAAAACGCCTGTAAAGGTGTCTCGCATTACAGAGATGCAGACGGATGAGGAGATACGCTTCTCCACCGGTATGGGGGAGCTTGACCGGGTGCTGGGCGGCGGCGCCGTGAAGGGCTCGCTGGTGCTGGTAGGCGGCGCGCCGGGCATAGGCAAGTCCACCCTGATGCTGCAGATCTGCCAGCAGCTGGGGCAGTTTGCCAAGGTGCTGTATGTATCCGGCGAGGAATCCACCCGGCAGCTGAAGCTGCGGGCGGAGCGGCTGCATGTGGACAGCGAAAACCTGTTCGTGTTGTCGGAAACCCGGCTGGGAGACGTGCTGGAATGCGTGGCCGAGGAGCAGCCGGACATTCTCATCGTGGACTCTATCCAGACGCTGTACAACGAGGAGCTGGATTCCCCCGCCGGCGGCGTGGGACAGGTGAAGGACTGCACCATGGCGCTGATGCAGCTGGCGAAGGGGCAGGGGATCACGGTGTTTGTCATCGGCCACGTGAACAAGGAGGGCTCCATCGCCGGCCCCAAGGTGCTGGAGCACATGGTGGACTGCGTGCTGTATTTCGAGGGCGACCGGCACATGACGTACCGCATCCTGCGGGCGGCGAAAAACCGCTTCGGCGCCACCAACGAGATCGGTGTGTTCGAAATGCTGGACACCGGGCTGCGGGAGGTGGAAAATCCCTCGGAAATGCTGCTGTCCGGCCGTCCGGCGGATGCCTCCGGCACCTGCGTCACCTGCGTGATGGAGGGCGCACGGCCTGTGCTGGCGGAGGTGCAGGCGCTGCTGGCGCCCTGCGCCGGGGCACGTCCCATGCGCAGCAGCAACGGCTTCGACTACAACCGCGCCTCCATGCTGCTGGCGGTGCTGGAAAAGCGCGGCAGCCTGAAGGTGAGCCAGTGCGACGCCTATCTGAACATCATCGGCGGACTGACGCTGGACGAGCCGGCGGCAGATCTGGCGGCGGTGGTGGCCATTGCGTCCAGCTATCTGGACAAGCCGGTGCCCGGCACCATGGCGGCGGTAGGGGAGGTAGGACTTTCCGGTGAAATACGCAGCATCACCCACATGGAGCAGCGGCTTTCTGAGGTAAAGCGCTTGGGCTTTACACAGTGCATGGTGCCTGCGCACAAGATCAAGGATCTGAAATCCCCCGCCGGTCTGGAGCTGCTTCCGGTGGCGAATATCTCCGGGGCGTTGCGGCTGCTGGCGCAGGGGAAATAGGCAGATAGTGGGCACAGGGATGCGCCGCGCTGGGCTGCCCCACGGCGTTGTCGCAGGTGTCCAGCGTACACTCGCCGCCCTGCTGCCAAAAGCAGGTATCGGTACAGGGGATCATACCATCACTCCTTTTCCGTAGTTTGGCCTATCATACGTCATTCTATGAAATCAACTGTTACTGCCGCGTAACCCTTTTGTAATTGACATTTTTTTGCTGTTTGGTATACTTTTGCTATAATGAGAGGCAGAAGCATCGGTATCTCATCTATGAGGAGGACGCAGTATGAAACGTAACCGTATTGTCTTTTCCATTATTTTGGCTATTGTTGTTTTTGTTGTAGCATACTTGTTCATGAGTCTTGCCATCCCCGGCTTTCGTGTCAAGTTAGATGCTGCCCCGGAGGTGGTCTTTTGGGAGAATCTCAAGATCGTCTGGCCCTTTAAGGCGGCGGTCTCCCTGATCGCGGCGGTACTCATCGGCGGCCTGCCGTTTGTTTTTCGGAAGCGAAAATGAAAAAGCGCCCCCGGCACAAGCGAGTGCCGGGGGCGTGGTATATCCCTTACTTTTTCTTCTTGTCAATGGGCTTGCCGTCCATGCCCACAGGCCCCTTGCCGTTGATGGCGCGGTAGTGGTTCAGCTTGTCCACACGCTTCTGGCGCTTGAGCTGCTTTTCCTTCTCCTTGGCCTTCTGTGCGGCGGCCTTTTTGTCCGCCTCTTTTTTCTTGCGGTACTCGGCCTTCTGGGGATCCTCGTCCCCGGCGATGTCCTTGTACTTTTCGGGATGGCGCGCCCAGTCGATACGGTAGATCGTCAGAGAGACGAACAGGATCGCACCCACGGCGATAATACCATAAAATAAGAAATCCCAGAACATAGGCGGAGCCCTCCTGTGTGTTTTTTAAGGCAATACCGCAAAGCGCCGCAGCTTTCATTGTGCGGTGTTGCCTTAATAGTATACCGTAAAACCGCCTGTAATGCAAGAAGTTTTCCCTGCCCGGCGCCTGCTGATCGGGTGGAGCGCCCGCAGGCGCTTCTTTTTCGTTCATTGGCACATCAGCCCCAGCTGGTAGAAGGCCACGGCTGCGGCTGCGGCCACGTTCAGGCTGTCCACTCCGTGGGTCATGGGAATCATCACCGTGTGGTCGCATTGGGCGATGGTGCCGTCCGCCAACCCGTCGCCCTCGGTGCCCAGTACCACCGCCAGCTTTTCCGCCGCCAGCAGGCGCGGGTCGTCCAGCCGCAGGGAGTCCTCCCGCAGCGCCATAGCCACGGTGGTGAAGCCCCGCTGCCGCAGCAGCGCCGTCCAGTCACCCTCCGGCAGATACGTCCACGGCACCAGAAACACGTTGCCCATGCTGACACGGGACGCCCGGCGGTACAGGGGGTCGCTGCCGGCGCTGGTCAGCAGCACCGCATCCATGCCCAGTGCAGCGGCGCAGCGGAAGATAGCGCCCAGATTGGTGGGGTTCATGACGTTTTCCAGCACGGCGATGCGCCGCGCACCGGCGCAGACCTCGTCCAACGTGGGCAGGGGAGGGCGGCGCATGGCGCACAGCATACCACGGGTCAGATGGAAGCCGGTGAGCTGCGTCAGCACGTCCAGCGGCGCGGTGTATACGGGGATATCCGGGTCACAGCGCGTCAGTATCTCCGCGCCCTTGCCGGTGATGTGCTGCGGCTCCATCAGGAACGAAACGGGCACGCACCCGGCGTCCAGCGCCCGTCCGATCACCAGTGGGCTCTCCGCAATAAACAGGGCGTTGGACGGGTCGGCGCGGTTCACCAGCTGGTTTTCGGTGGCGCGGGCGTATACGTCCAGCTCCGGTGCAAGAAAATCGGTTATCTCTATGACGTGGGGCATCAGCTCATCTCCTCCAGCAGTTTTACGAGGGCGTCGCGGTAGTAGGCGGCGGCGTGGGCTTTGGCGTCCTGAAAGGACACACCGGCGGGGTTGATGCTGCGGGCGCTGCACAGCCCCAGCGCCGCCAGATCGTCCGGCTCCAGCGCCAGCGCACCCACCAGCGCCGCCGCGGGAACGCCCAGAGCACGGCACCGTCCCGCCACGCCGGACACCGCCTTGCCGCCCAGACTCTGGCTGTCCAGCCGGCCCTCGCCGGTGACGACCAGATCGTATCCGGCGGCGCGGCGGTCAAAGTCCACGGTGTCCAGCACCGTCTCGATGCCGGAGCGCAGCGTACCGCCCAGCAGCGCTGCACACCCTGCGCCGAAGCCGCCCGCGGCTCCGCCGCCGGGCAGCTTATCCACGGGGATACCCAGCCGCTGCCGCAAAACGGCGGCAAAATGCCGCAGTCCCTCGTCCAGCCGCTGCACGCAGGCTGCATCTGCGCCCTTCTGGGGCGCAAAGACGTATGCCGCGCCCCGCGCACCGTACAGCGGGTTGTCAATGTCACACATGACGGTCAAGGACACATCGTCCAGCGCCGGATGGCGGCGGGAGATGTCGATGTCCGCTATCTCCGCCAGCGTGCCGCCGGTGGGCACAAAGCTGCGCCCCTGCCGGTCGAAAAAACGGACGCCCAGCGCGGCGGCTGCGCCGCAGCCGCCGTCGTTGGTACAGCTGCCGCCCAGACCCAGTATCAAACGCTTTGCGCCGTTGTCCAGCGCCGCCGCCATCAGCTGTCCCACGCCGTAGGTGGTGGTGCGTTCCGGATCCAGCCGACCCTCCGCCAGCGGCAGCCCCGCAGCAGCGGCGCACTCCACCACAGCCGTGCCGTCGGGCAGCAGGCCGTAGAAGCTCTCCGCCTCCGCACCGAAGGGGTCGCTGACCACAGCGGTCACGCGCTGCCCGCCGCAGGCATCCAGAAAGCAGTCCACGGTGCCCTCGCCGCCGTCGGCCACCGGCAGGGCGTCCACCTGCCAGCCGGGGACGGCAAGGCTGCGGGCGATGCAGCAGATAGCCGGGGAGGACAGCGTGCCCTTGAAGGAATCGGAGATCACGAGACAGCGTTTCATGGGGGCGGCGCTCCTTTCGCATAATAAGGTGATTATACCAGCCTCCGCCGCAAAACACAAGGGACGGGGCGCGCTGCCTGCATCGCTTTTTCGGGAATGTCCAAATGTTTGGAATGTTTCTTGCAATTTGTGGGGACATTTGGTATAATGCAGGTGGTTTGACCGCCGAAAGGCACTACTATAACGCAGAAAGGAACATCGTCACTATGATCTATACGACGGAAGTGCAGCACATGTGTCCTGTGGCCAAGGGCGCTTATCACGGCCCGGCTCCCATTCCCGAGGAGGGTAAGTGGGTACAGGCCAAGCAGATCGGGGATATCTCCGGTTTCACCCACGGTATCGGCTGGTGCGCGCCCCAGCAGGGCGCCTGCAAGCTGACGCTGAACGTGAAGAACGGCGTCATCGAGGAGGCTCTGGTGGAGACGATCGGCTGCTCCGGCATGACCCACTCCGCAGCCATGGCTTCTGAGATCCTGATCGGCAAGACCATTCTGGAGGCGCTGAACACCGACCTGGTGTGCGACGCCATCAACACCGCCATGCGCGAGCTGTTTCTGCAGATCGTCTATGGCCGCACCCAGTCCGCCTTCTCCGAGGACGGTCTGGCCGTGGGCGCATCTCTGGAGGATCTGGGCAAGGGTCTGCGCTCTCAGGTGGGCACCATGTTCGGCACCCGCGAGAAGGGTCCCCGCTATCTGGAGATGGCCGAGGGCTACTGCAGCAAGCTGGCTCTGAACGACAAGGACGAGATCATCGGCTATGAGTTCATCAGCCTTGGCAAGATGATGGACGCCGTGAAGAAGGGCGTGGACGCCAACGAAGCGCTGAAGAACGCCACCGGCCACTACGGTCAGTGGGACAACGCGGCGAAGTATATCGACCCGCGTCAGGAATAAGAGAAGGAGGACGACAAAATGGCTCTGTTTGAAAGTTACGAAAGACGTATCGACAAGATCAACGGCGTCCTCGCGCAGTACGGCATCGGCTCCGTGGAGGAGTGCCGTGAGCTCTGCAAGGCGAAGGGCTTCGACCCCTATGAGATCGTCAAGGGCATCCAGCCTATCTGCTTTGAGAACGCTTGCTGGGCGTACACCGTGGGTGCGGCCATCGCGCTGAAGTCCGGCGTCAAGACCGCTGCCGACGCTGCCCGGAAGATCGGCGAGGGCTTGCAGTCCTTCTGCATCGACGGCTCTGTGGCCGAGGATCGTAAGGTCGGTCTGGGTCACGGCAACCTGGGCGCTATGCTGCTGAGCGATGAGTCCAAGTGCTTCGCGTTCCTGGCCGGTCACGAGTCCTTCGCCGCTGCCGAGGGCGCTATCGGCATCGTGCGCAACGCCAACAAAGCCCGCAAGGAGCCCCTGCGGGTCATCCTGAACGGTCTGGGCAAGGATGCGGCGCAGATCATCAGCCGTATCAACGGCTTCACCTATGTGCAGACCCAGTTCGACTATTTCACCGGCAAGCTGAACATCGTCCGCGAGATCCGCTACTCCGAGACAGAGCGTGCCGACGTGCGCTGCTACGGCGCGGACGACGTTCGCGAGGGTGTGGCCATCATGCACCACGAGGGCGTGGATGTGTCCATCACCGGCAACTCCACCAACCCCACCCGCTTCCAGCACCCGGTGGCCGGTACCTATAAGAAGGAGTGCATCGAGCAGGGCAAGAAGTACTTCTCCGTGGCCTCCGGCGGCGGCACCGGCCGCACGCTGCACCCGGACAACATGGCTGCCGGCCCCGCCTCCTACGGCATGACCGACACCATGGGTCGTATGCACAGCGACGCGCAGTTCGCCGGCTCCAGCTCTGTCCCCGCGCACGTGGAGATGATGGGCTTCTTGGGCATGGGCAACAACCCCATGGTCGGCGCGACCGTGGCCGTGGCTGTTGCTGTGGCGGAAGCTGTGAAGTAATTTCATTTTACACGCAAAACATCCCCCGACAGTTTGTCGGGGGATGCTTTTCTTATGCGTGCGCAGGTGCGTCAGCACTTGCCGAACCAGCTGCACAGCAGCTTCAGCAGGGAAGCGCAGTCAAAATTACACATACTGTGACCTCCTATGTCTGGATTTCTCTTGCAAGGATGGGTATATTGTAACCGTTTTGTAACCATTTTGCAAATGCAAATGCTGGAAGTCACAGGATCAGCAGCAGGCCGATGGCGATGAGTAGCTCCTCGTCGGCCTTCTGCCGGGAGAGATAGAACAGCAGAAACAACAGCAGCAGGTCGCCGGCGTCCAGATCGCCCAGATGGAGCTTTTCCAGCAAGTCGTTGAAGAAGCCGCGCTCCGGTGCGCCCTGCGGCGGAGGCGGCGGAGGGGGCGGCGCGTGATGGCGCGGCGGCTCCTGCGGCGGTGGAGCGTCGTCCATGGGGACGCGGGTATAGGCGCCGCTGTCGCTGCGGATATAGCGGTTATACAGGCAGACCGCCTCCTTCCGTCAGGAAACGCTTGCCGATGGTGATGAGCCGCGCCAGCCTTGCGGCGCGCTCCACCTTATCCTGCTTGCCGTCCTTCAGGAACGGGCGCAGGGCATAGAGCAGCTGCGTGGTCTGGCTGGTGTCGCGGGTCAGCTCCTGCAGGAGCGGCAGGTATCTGGCGATGGTCTGCGGATCGATGCCGCCCAGCGGTGCAGGCGGCGGGGGTGGGGGAGAAGCCGCCGCAGATGCAGCGGCAGGCTGCGCCGTGTCACCGCCCATGGAGCCGGAGAGCTGCTGCGCCAGCTGCATGATCTGCGCCATACTGCCGGGATCGGACAGCAGCGCATTGAGTTTTTCGTCCAGTTCTGACACGCTGCGTCCTCCTTTCCGTTACTGCTGGAGCTTTGATTCCAGACGCTGCACCAGCTCTGCACCCTGCGGGCTGGACAGCACACGGGAGAGCATGGCGCTCAGCGCCGCCGTATCGCCGGAGGCGGCCTGCCGCGCCGCCTGACCCAGCGCAGCGCTGTTGCCGCCGGAGAGCATACGCAGCAGCGCCTGCCCATCCTGAGACTGCATAACGGACTTCAGCGCCCGGGGATCGCTTTTCAGCTTGTTGACAATGTCCTGTTCGTTCATGGGAATACCTCCTTATGGGGTTCGTTACAGGTATATCCTATGTGTGCGGGGCGAAAAAAGTGCCTGTCAGCTTGGCTGACAGGCACGATATTTCGTGGCTCACTGGGCGATGCAGTAGCGGAGGTAGACATGTCCCGCGTCCGCTTCGGTCTGACCGAGGACAAAGCCGATGCTGCAGATCTGACCGAAGGCGTTTTCAAACTGAAAGTAACCGGTGCCGCCGCCGTCCAGACTGGCATAGCTCAGGGTGACGGAGTTGATGCCCGTGTCGCCGTGGGCGTGGTACCAGCAATCAGTCTTGTCCCAGTACGTCCAGCCCTCCGGAGCCAGATCGTCAGGGATGGGTGTCTCGCCGTAGAGGGTGTCGCGCAGCACCTGATACATGCCGTCCCGGGGCAGGCGGGAGACATCCGTCTCCGTGGCGCCGGGGACGTTCTCCTGCACCCACGCCCATTCATCGCCATCCGCCGCTGTAACGAAGCCGCCGTAAACGGGGACGCCGTTTTCATCGTAGGACAGACCGTCATAGAACATGTTGTTCAGGTTCACAGCCCGGTCGGTGAAGGGGGAGGCCACGGCCTGGGCGTACCAGCTGGGCGCATCGAACAGCTGCTGATAGGCGTCAAACTGTTCCTGCGGGATGTCGCCGGAGGTGGTGCCCTCCGCATCGGAGGCGGCTTTGACACGCTCAAAGAACGCCAAATATTCGGACAGCAGGGCACTGTCCTTGATCCGGTAGCTGAAGTTGCCGTAATAGACCACGCCGTCCGTGCGGAAGGTGACGGGCTTCAGCGCATTGTCACACCAGATGTAGACGATGAACAGCTCACCGGTGTTCGGCTCGTCGGCGTAATACTTGACGCCGCCGGTGGTGTTGACAAAGTACAGCTTCGTACGGGCCAGAAGGTCGTAGTATTCCTGCACCAGTCTGGTATTTGTGGTGGTGCTGTTGACCTCGTAGAAATGGCTGGAGCCATAGGGCGTGACGGTGGAATCCACCATGTAAAGGCCGTATACGCTCTCCGCATCAGGCAGCCGGAGGAGCTTGTCCCCGCGGCGGGGCATGAAGAAGAACAGCAGAATGGCGGCCAGCACAGCTACGCCGATGCAGCTCCAGACGATGAGCTTCGTCTTTTCCTTTTTTGTCATGGAACTCAGTCCTTTCCTTGAAGCTGGCAACAGTATACCACTGTCTGCGTAGTAAGTCGTTACAGTGCGGTAACAAGGGGTTACATGAATATGCAGAATACTTTGCATAAACGGTTGTAAAATCTGACGGGGTATGATAAAATGGTACACTGTAAATTGGGGCGGTAGGCGCTGCGGCGTCTGCCGGTGAGATAAAGGACGGAGACAGGTTTTGATTTTAGAGACGATCAACAGTCCGGCGGACGTAAAGCGGCTGTCGGAGGAGGACGCGGCGCGGCTGTGTCAGGAGCTGCGGCGCTTTCTGGTGGAGCAGGTGTCCCGCACCGGCGGGCATCTGGCATCCAATCTGGGCGTGGTGGAGCTGACGGTGGCCATCCACCGGGTGTACGACACGGCCAGCGACCGGCTGGTGCTGGACGTGGGGCACCAGTGCTATGTACACAAGGCGCTGACCGGGCGGCGGGAGCTGTTCGGTACGCTGCGGCAGTTCGGCGGACTGTCGGGCTTTCCCAAGCCCTACGAGAGCGTACACGATGCGTTCATGACCGGGCACGCCTCGGATTCCGTATCTGTGGCGCTGGGCATGGCGCGGGCGCGGACGCTGCTGGGCGCAGAGTATCAGGTGGCAGCCGTCATAGGTGACGGTGCGCTGGGCGGCGGCCTGAGCTTCGAGGGCCTGAACGATGCCGGCGGCAGCGGCGAGCCGCTGGTGGTGATCCTCAACGACAACGGCATGTCCATCGACAAGAATGTGGGCGGACTGTCGAAGCATTTATCCCGGATGCGGACGGAGCCGGAGTACTACGCCTTCAAGAAGAAATACCGGAAGGCGCTGGAGAAGCTGCCGGCGGGTCGGACACTGTACGAGTGGAGCCATGAGCTGAAAACGGCGCTGAAAAAGTCGCTGCTGCCGCCGGTGAGCACCGTGTTCGAGGACATGGGCTTTTCCTACATGGGGCCGGTGGACGGCCACGACGTGCAGCGGCTGACGGCGGTGCTGCGAGCAGCGCGGGAGGCCGGAAGGCCGGTGCTGGTGCATGTACACACCGTGAAGGGCAGCGGCTACGAGCCGGCGCTGCGGGAGCCGGAGAAATTCCACGGCGTAGGCGCGTTCGATCCCACCACGGGACAGGTACGGCAGCCTGCGCAGGAGACGTTTTCCCATGTGTTCGGCGAGACGCTGCGCCAGCTGGCGCGGCAGGACGGGCGCGTGTGCGCCATCACTGCGGCTATGGCGGACGGCACGGGACTGACGGGCTTTGCCGGGGAGTTCCCGCGGCGGTTTTTTGACGTGGGTATTGCCGAGGGACACGGCGTGGCTATGGCCGGGGGCATGGCCAAGCAGGGGCTGATACCGGTGTTCGCGGTGTACGACAGCTTTTTGCAGCGGGGCTACGACATGCTGGTGCAGGATATGGCGCTGGAAAAGCTCCACGGGGTGCTGGCGGTGGATCGCTGCGGCCTTGTGGGGGCAGACGGCGAGACGCACCACGGGTGTCTGGACTATCTGAGCCAGATACCGGGTATGACGGTGCTGGCGCCCGCCAGCTTTGCCGAGCTGCGGCGTATGCTGCGGCGGGCGGTGCTGGACATGACGGGGCCGGTGGCGGTGCGCTATCCCCGGGGCGGCGAGGACGGATACGATGGCGACTGTGGAGACGAGCCGGTGACGGTGCTCCGGCAGGGAACAGACGCGGCTATCGTGACCTACGGCATTCTGACGGGTCAGGCGCTGCGGGCGGCGGAGCTGCTGGAAAAGGAGGGCGTCTCCCTCCGTGTGGTGAAGCTGAACCGGGTGGCGCCGCTGGACGGCGACGGCATTTGCCGGGCACTGGACGGCGTGAAGCGCGTGGTGACGGCGGAGGATCAGCTCCGCGCCGGCGCGGTAGGAGAGCGATTGGGCGCGCTGCTGTTGGAGCGGGGCGCGGGTATAGAGAGATATGCACTGCGGAACGCGGGCGAGGCACTGCCCGCGCAGGGCAGCACGGCGCAGCTGCGGCATGTGCTGGGACTGGATGCCGAGGGCATGGCGCAGGCGGTGCGGGAGGTGCTTAAGTGAGCAAAAAAACGAGACTGGACGTGCTCCTGACAGAGCGCGGACTGTGTGAGAGCCGCCAGAAGGCGCAGGCTACCATCATGGCGGGGCTGGTGTTTGTGGACGGCCAGCGGTCGGACAAGCCCGGTACGCCGGTGGCGGAGGACGCCAGCGTGGAGGTGCGTGGTCACGCGCTGCGGTATGTGAGCCGGGGCGGACTGAAGCTGGAAAAGGCCATGCAGACGTTTCCCATTACGCTGGAGGGCAAGGTCTGCGCCGATATCGGCGCGTCCACCGGAGGCTTCACGGACTGCATGCTGCAAAACGGCGCAGCGAAGGTCTACGCGGTGGATGTGGGCTACGGACAGCTGGACTGGAAGCTGCGCAGCGACGAGCGCGTGGTGTGTCTGGAGCGTACCAACGCGCGGTACCTGACGCGGGAGCAGATACCGGAGGAGCTGGATTTCGCCTCCATTGACGTGAGCTTCATCTCGCTGAAGCTGATCTTCCCGGCGCTGCATGCCCTGCTGCGGGAGGGCGGCGAGGTGGCGTGCCTCATCAAACCGCAGTTCGAGGCAGGACGGGAAAAGGTGGGGAAAAAGGGCGTTGTCCGCGACCCGAAGGTGCATCTGGAGGTACTGGAAAACTTCCTCACGCATGCGAAGGAAAACGACTTTACAGTGCTTGGTATTACTTACTCTCCCATTCGAGGGCCGGAGGGGAATATCGAGTATCTGGGCTATTTGAGGAAAAGCGCCGAGGAGGATCGCATCCCCGATCTGCGGGCGCTGGTGGACGCCTCACATACTGAACTGAAGGAAGGTCATGGAGAAGAATGAAACGAGTGATCCTGTGCCCGAACCCCTATCGGGACGGTGAATTGACGGTGGCGAAGCACTCCAAGGAGATCCTGGAGGCCATCGGCTTTGAGACGGTGGTGTGCCTTCCCTTCAGCCGGGAGGGGTATGACGACCAGCTGGGCGTACCTATCCGGCAGCTGCAGCAGGAGATCAAGCGGGCGGATATGCTGATCGCCTTCGGCGGCGACGGCACCATCCTGCATCTGGCGCGGACGGTGGCGCTGCACAGTGTGCCGGTGCTGGGCATCAACCTGGGGAGTCTGGGCTTTATGTCCGAGCTGGAGCCCAACGAGCTGGAACGGCTCAACGCGCTGAAGGAGTGGAATTTCGCGGTGGAATCCCGGATGATGCTGGACGTGACGGTGCTGCGGGAGGGCAAGCCGGTGTACAGCAACATCGCGCTGAACGACGCGGTGATCTCCAAGGGCAGCGTGGCGCGGGTGGTGCGGCTGGACGTGTCCACCGAGGAGGGGCGGCTGACCCGCATCACCGGTGACGGCGCCATTGTGTCCACGCCTACCGGCTCCACGGGATACTCCATGGCGGCGGGCGGCCCCATCGTGGAGCCTACGGCGCACAACCTGCTGCTGACGCCCATCTGCCCCCACTCCACCCGTGCGGGCAGCTATGTGCTGGCGCCGGAGCACACCCTGGTGGTAGAGACGGCGGACGCCAACAGAAAATTCGTGTATCTGTCCGTGGACGGTGGGAAGGCGTTCTCGCTGAAAAACGGCGATAAGGTGCGGGTGAGACAGTCCAAGTTCGTAACGAAGCTGGTGCGGCTGAGCAAGAAGAGCTTCTGCGAGATACTGGACTCAAAAATGGGAGCGGAGGCAAGAAAGCATGAAAAATGACCGACAGACAGCGGTGCTGCAGATCATTGAGGAGACGGCGGTGGAGACGCAGGAGCAGCTGATGCAGCTGCTGGCGGAGCGGGGCTTCGCCTGCACGCAGGCCACGGTGTCCCGGGACATCAAGCAGCTGCACCTGATAAAAGCGCCGGACGGCAAGGGCGGCTATCGCTACGCGGTGTCGGCGCGGATGCCAAAGCTGAACTTTGAGGAAAAATTACAGACCATATTCCGGGAGTGCGTGATGTCGGCGGAGAATGCTCAGAATCTGGCTATTATCAAGACCATGAACGGCATGGCCAATGCTGCGGCCTTCGCGCTGGACAGCATGGAGGATACGGACATCGTGGGCACGCTGGCGGGCGACGACACGGTGCTGTTGGTGTTCCACGACAGCGCGCACGCGGCGGATTTCTGTGAACAGGTGCGGCTGATGCTGCACTGAGGAGGGAAGCGGTATGCTGGAGCTGCTGCATATTGAGAATATCGCCATCATCGAGGCGGCAGACATCGAGTTCGCGCCGGGGTTCAACGCCCTGACCGGCGAGACGGGCGCGGGCAAGTCCATTGTGATCGACAGTCTCAGCGCCGTGCTGGGACAGCGCACCAGCCGGGAGCTGATCCGCACCGGGGCGGACAAGGCATTTGTCAGCGCGGCGTTTTCCGGCGTGGAGCCGGGGCTGACGGAGGCGCTGGGCATACAGCCGGAGCCGGACGGCACCCTGCTTTTGCAGCGGGAGATACAGACAGACGGCAAAAACGTGTGCCGTATCAACGGGCGGCCGGTGACGGTGTCGCAGCTGCGGGCGCTGGGCACGCGGCTACTGAATATCCATGGGCAGCACGACGGGCAGCAGCTTCTGGACGAGGAGCAGCATATTGTATATCTGGACAGCTTCGGAAAGACGGAAGCCCTTATAAATGCGTATACTGAAAAGTATAGACACTTTACAGATATACGGCGGCAGATCAGCGCGTTACAGATGGACGAGGCGGAAAAAGCCCGCCGCGTGGACACGCTGCAATACCAGATCGAGGAGCTGAAGCGGGCGAAGCTGAAGCCCGGCGAGGAGGAGGAGGAGCTGACGGCGCGGCGGGGGATGCTCCGCAACGCGGAGAAGTTTCTGGACGCCGTGGCCGGGGCGGACTACGCCCTCAACGGGGACGACAGCGGCGGCGGTGCGCTGAGCGCCCTGCGGCAGGCACAGGACGCGCTGGGCGGTGTACGGCACCTGGACGACGCCTTCGGCCAGCTGTATGAGCGGCTGGGCGAGGCGTACAGCGAGGTGTACGACATTGCGGCCACGGTGGAGGACAAGCGGGGCGAGCTGGATGTGTCGCCCGGCGAGCTGGACCGGGTGGAGAGCCGCATGGATCAGCTGTACCGGCTGAAAAAGAAGTACGGCGCCACGGTGGAGGACATGCTGGACTATCTGCACCGCTGTACCGAGGAGCTGGCGCAGATCGAGGACGCGGGCGACACACTGGCGCGGCTGGAGCAGGAGCTTGCCCGCGCGGAGACGGACGCGCGGCAGGCGGCGCAGGCGCTGTCCGATGCCCGAAAAGCGGCGGCGGAGCGGCTGACGGCGCAGATACTGGCCGAATTGCAGCAGCTGGACATGGGGAAGATACGCTTCGCCGTGGACTTTGCGGAGAAGCCGCTGGACAGCGACGGCATGGACACGGTGCGGTTCCTGATGTCCGCCAACGTGGGCGAGGAGCTGCGGCCAATCCACAAGATCGCCTCCGGCGGCGAGCTGGCGCGCATCATGCTGGCCATGAAGAATGTGCTCAGCGAGCAGGATCGTGTGGGAACGATGGTGTTCGACGAGGTGGATACCGGCGTTTCCGGTCGGGCGGCGCAGAAGGTGGCGGAGAAGATGGCGCGTATCAGCCGCAGAAAGCAGGTGCTGTGCGTGACCCATCTGCCGCAGCTGGCGGCCATGGCGGACACGCATTTCTCCGTGGAAAAGGGCGAGCGGAACGGACGCACCTACACGGAGGTGCGTCGGCTGGATCGGGAGCAGCGGCGGCAGGAGCTGGCGCGGCTCACCGGCGGCAGCCACGTGTCCCAGACCATGCTGGACGGCGCGGAGGAACTGCTGGCGCAGGCAGAGGCGTTCCGGGCGGAATTGTGACCGCTTTTTCGCAGCGTGAAAAATAATAGTTGACAAACGAAAAAAATCTGCTACAATAGCCTCAACTTGATACCGCAACAGCGATGAAGGGAATAAGTAGCGCATTTCAGACCTGCCAAGAGAGCCTCCGGCCGGTGTAAGGAGGAGAGGAAGAAATGGGTGAATACATCCCGGAGCAGCCTCCCGAACGTTTGCATAAGCCAGTAGGGATGTGTCGGGTTCGCCCGTTACAGCGATAGGGTGTGTCTGCACCCGACGAGGTCGTGTCTGCGAGGGCATGGCGAATATGAGGTGGTACCGCGAGCGTTAGCATCGCCCTCTGTCAGTGGACAGGGGGCGTTTTTATTTCCCTGTCAGAAAAACACAAATGAGAATACAGAAAGGAAATCGAAGCTATGGGTATTTATGAGGAACTGGTGGCGCGCGGCTTGATCGCACAGGTCACCAACGAGGAAGAGATCCGCGAGATGGTCAACAACGGCAAGGCCACGTTCTACATCGGCTTTGACTGCACGGCAGACTCTCTGCATGTGGGGCACTTTATGGCACTGTGCCTGATGAAGCGTCTGCAGATGGCGGGCAACAAGCCCATCGCCCTGATCGGCGACGGCACGACCCTGATCGGCGACCCCTCCGGCCGCACCGACATGCGCCAGATGCTGACCGAGGATGCCATCAAGCACAACGCGGAGTGCTTCAAGCGCCAGATGGAAAAGTTCATCGACTTCTCCGACGGCAAGGCGCTGATGCTGTATAACTCCGAGTGGCTGAAGCCGCTGAACTATATCGAGATGCTGCGTGAGGTGGGAGCCTGCTTCTCCGTGAACAACATGCTGCGCGCCGAGTGCTACAAGCAGCGCATGGAGAAGGGGCTGAGCTTCCTGGAGTTCAACTACATGATCATGCAGAGCTACGACTTCTACTACATGTTCCAGCACTATGGCTGCAACATGCAGTTCGGCGGCAACGATCAGTGGAGCAACATGCTGGGCGGCACGGAGCTGATCCGCAAGAAGCTGGGCAAGGACGCCCATGCCATGACCATCACCCTGCTGCTGAACTCCGAGGGCAAGAAGATGGGCAAGACCGCCAGCGGCGCCGTGTGGCTGGATCCCAACAAGACAAGCCCCTTCGAGTTCTTCCAGTACTGGCGCAACGTGGACGATGCGGACGTGCTGAAGTGCATCCGTATGCTGACGTTCCTGCCGCTGGAGGAGATCGATAAGATGGCTGGCTGGGAGGGCTCGCAGCTGAACGAGGCCAAGGAGATTTTGGCCTACGAGCTGACAAAGCTGGTGCACGGCCAGGAGGAAGCGGAGAAGGCCAAGGCCGCGTCCAAGGCGCTGTTTGCCGGCGGCGGCGACACAGAGCACATGCCCACCACCGAGCTGACCAACGACGACTTCGGCGGCGGCAGCATCGACGTGCTGACCCTGCTGGTGAAGTGCGGTCTGGCGGCCTCCAAGGGCGAGGCGCGCCGGCTGGTGCAGCAGGGCGGCGTCACCGTCAACGACGAGAAGGTGACAGCCATCGAGAGCACCTTCGGCTGCGAGCAGTTCACCGGCGACGGCGTAGTCATCAAGAAGGGCAAGAAGGTGTTCCACAAGGCGGTTCTGGTGTAAGCCGGAAATCCATTTCGTTTATGATGGTATCATCATAATATAATCTCCATCTGGGAATGGCTGCGGCAGAGCCGCAGCCATTCTCGCAGCTTGTCAAAAAAGTCCGAACAGTATTTTATTTTGCGATTTTGGTCGCTGCGGCGGGCGATTGAACGCGAAAGGGAACCCTGACGGTTCCCTTTCACACTATCCTTCCCTCCGATATGCGTGACCGTACAGTTTCTTTGACAGGCTGTGGGAATGGCTGCGGCAGAGCCGCAGCCATTCCCGCGTTACAGCGGCTTTTCCGGGAAAAACGTTGCATTAAGCGAAGAAATATACTATAATGCACCGTGGCATGCAAATCTGAGATAAATGAGTGATGCGACATGAAAACACATGATTTCTATTTTGATCTTCCACAGGAGCTGATCGCCCAGACGCCGCTGGAGCGGCGGGACGGCTCCCGCCTGCTGGTGCTGGACAAGAGCACCGGCGCGGTGGAGCACCGGCATTTCTACGACCTGCCGGAGTATCTGCACCCCGGCGACTGCCTGATCCTGAACAATTCCCGGGTGCTGCCGGCGCGTCTGCTGGGGCATCGGCAGCCCGGCGGCGGCGCCTGCGAAATTCTGCTGCTCATCGACCGGGGCGACAACGTGTGGGAGTGCCTTGTCCGTCCGGGAAAGAAGCTGCGGAAGGGCGCACGGGTGTCCTTCGGCGACGGAGAGCTGACGGCAGAGATCGTGGAGGAGCTGCCGGACGGCAACCGGCTGGTGCGGTTCGAATATGAGGGCATCTTTCTGGAGGTGCTGGAGCGGCTGGGCAAGATGCCCTTGCCGCCGTACATCAAGGAGGAGCTGCAGGATCAGGAACGCTACCAGACGGTGTACTCCAAGGTCAACGGCTCGGCGGCAGCGCCCACGGCGGGGCTGCATTTCACGCCGGAGCTGCTGGAGCGAGTGCAGACAATGGGTGTAAAGGTTGGGTACGTTACACTCCATGTGGGCTTGGGCACGTTCCGCCCGGTGAAGGAGGAGGAGATCACCGACCACGCTATGCACAGCGAATACTGCGTGATACCGCAGGAGACGGCGGAGCTCATCAACGAGACACGGAAAAACGGCGGGCGTGTGATCTGCGTTGGCACCACCAGCTGCCGCACGCTGGAATCCCATGCGGCGGAGGACGGCACCATGACGGCCAGCGCCGGGTGGACGGATATTTTCATCTATCCGGGCTATCGCTTCAAGGTAACGGACGCGCTTATTACCAACTTCCACCTGCCGGAGTCCACGCTGATCATGCTGGTGTCGGCGCTGGCCGGGCGGGAGCATATACTGAACGCCTATCGGCAGGCGGTGGAGGAGCGGTATCGGTTCTTCTCCTTCGGCGATGCGATGTTTATTCATTGAGAAGCGTATGGAGCATTTTTTGATACTCTCGCTGGCGGTCGGCGTGGCCGCCCTCATTGTGTCGGTGATACTGCTTTTTGCGCCCCGGCGCACAGAGCGAAGGATCACCGCCGCCGCGATTTTGGGCGGACTGGCCGCCTTTTCGGTGATATTTGCCCTGTGTCTCGGGTATTTTATGGTGTAAGATTTGATAGGAGAATAGCATGTTCAAGGTCATCAAAAAAGAGGGAAAAGCCCGGCGGGGCGTGTTTACCTGCGCCCACGGCGGCGAGGTGCAGACGCCGGTGTTTATGAACGTAGGCACACAGGCGGCCATTAAGGGAGGCGTCAGCGCCATCGATCTGAAGGAGCGGCTGGGCACGCAGATCGAGCTGTCCAATACATACCACCTGCATCTGCGCCCCGGTGACGACGTGGTGCGCGCCATGGGCGGGCTGCACAGGTTCATGCGCTGGGACGGCCCCATCCTGACGGATTCCGGCGGGTTCCAGGTGTTCTCGCTGGCGGGACTGCGGAAGATCAGCGAGGAGGGCGTGACCTTCGCCAGCCATCTGGACGGGCACCGCATTTTCATGGGGCCGGAGGAGAGCATGCGCATCCAGAGCAATCTGGGCAGCGATATTGCCATGGCCTTCGACGAGTGCGTGGAAAATCCGGCGCCCTATGACTACGCCAAGGCCTCCTGTGAGCGGACGCTGCGGTGGCTGGAGCGGTGTAAGAAGGAGCACGACCGGCTGAACAGCCTGCCGGATACGGTGAATCCGGGGCAGATGCTGTTCGGCATCAATCAGGGCGCCACCTACGCCGACCTGCGTATCTGGCACATGCAGCAGATCGCACGGATCGACTGCGACGGCTACGCCATCGGCGGCCTTGCGGTAGGGGAGCCTACCGAGGTGATGTATGAGATCATCGACGCGGTGGAGCCGCACATGCCGGCGGACAAGCCCCGGTACCTTATGGGCGTGGGCACGCCCAGCAATATCATCGAGGGCGTGGCGCGGGGCGTGGATTTCTTCGACTGCGTGATGCCGGCGCGGAATGCGCGGCACGGAAAGCTCTTCACATGGAAGGGCACGCTGAACATCAAGAACGCCAAGTACAAGCTGGACGAGCAGCCCATCGACCCGGAGTGCGACTGCCCGGTATGCCGGCAGTTCAGCCGGGCGTACATCCGCCATCTGTTCACCGCGGAGGAGATGCTGGGCATGCGGCTGGCGGTGATGCACAACCTGTATTTTTACAATAAGCTCACCGAACGGATACGCGACAGCCTTGACAACGGGTGCTTTGAGGCGTTCCGGGAGGAATACAGCAAAAAACTGGCGGAGAAGCTATGAAAGCTCTTGCCAAACTGCGTAGAAGTATGTATAATAGTATCAATTTGTTTAAGAAGGAGTAATGCCCCATGATTCAGATCGCTTACGCTGATACTGCTGCCACCACCACTGCCGCTTCCGGCGGTATGGGTTCCACCATTTTGATGATCGTCCTGATGATCGCCATTTTCTACTTCCTGATGATCCGCCCGGAAAACAAGCGGAAAAAGCAGGCTGAGGAAATGCGCAACTCCCTGAAGAAGGGCGATTGGCTGACCACCATCGGCGGCGTGTACGGCCGCGTTGTGGCTATCACCGACCGCACCGTTGTCATCGAGACCAGCGAGGATCGCGTGCGCGTGGAGTTCCTGAAGTCCGCTATCGGCCAGGTTGGTACGCTGGACGAGCAGGCCGCCGCCCAGCAGCGTCCTGTGGGCAAGAAGGACAAGAAGGCAGAGAAGGCCGACGAGACGCCCGCCGTGGAGGAGAAGACCTCTGAGGAGCCTGTCGAGACGACTGCCGAGGAAAAGACCGACGCGGAGTAATTTCCCACATAGAAAGATACCTCTCCCGCATAAGCTGGAACACAGCTGACGGGGGAGGTATTTTTATGTCTTGGAAGCAGGTGGCCGGCAGAGGGACGTGGCTGGGCGCGGCGGTGGCGGCGCTGGTGCTGCTGGCTGGATTGGGAGTGGCGGCGTTGCTGCTGCTGCGGGGCGCGGTGCCGGAGAGCGCCATGCGCCCGCTGGTATGGATCGTCGCCGGCGCGGCATGCTTCTGCGGCGGGCGCGCAGCGGTGCGGAAGGGTGGCGATGGTGCGCTGCCGCGGGCACTGGCTGTATCGGCCTGCGTGTACGGCGCCATGTGGCTGGCGGCGCTGACAGGCGAGGGAGAGGTGCAGTTCGCGCAGGGCGGTACGGCACTGACCTGCGCCGTGTGGGGCGGCGGACTTCTGGCGGGACTGGTGGGCGTCCGGCGGAGAAAAAAGAAGCCTGCCGATCGCCGGAGGAGAAGCGGCGAACGTCGAAAGAGGGCGGTAACATAAAGCGGCGCATGGTTAAAATAACGAAAATAGGATTTCCGACATTTTTTTATAAACGGAGACGGCGGACAGCGTGCGGGCTGGCCGCCGCCGTTTTTTATCCAAGATGTGGTGCATGGTTTTGGCTGTTTCCCCAGATATCGGGCTTCCGTCATTTTTGCAAGGGACTGGAAAACGTCGGTTAATGTGGTTTACATAAAGATGTTTACATAACATTTTGACATAATTTACAAAAAAATGGATTTTGGTGAAAACCTCTTGCGGTTTTGGCGATTTTGCCATATATTTATTACTGCGCATGTCTACCCGGCCTGGCCGCCGCATAGACTGGTGACGAGGTGAGCCAATGAAGCTGCAACGTCGCCGGAGCCGCGCCCTTCAACCGCCGAAGGCGCGCCTGTACATATTGTGTCTGTTCTTTGCCGCCGGGATACTGGCGGGATTTTTAGTGCGGTGCGCTCTGCCGGTGGACGACCTGTCGGCGCTGAGCGGTTATGTGACCAGCTATGCTCAGCTTGCTGCGCAGGAAAAGGGCGCCCCGGCGCTTTTGCAGATCGTGTGGGCGTATGTCCGATACCCGGCGGCGGTGTTTCTGCTGGGCTTCACGGCATGGGGCGTGCTGTTCATTCCGCTGGTGTGCGCGGCGCAGGGCTTTTTCCTGTCGTTTGCAGTGCAGTGCTTTGCCTCCGCCATGGGGCGGCAGGGCGTAGCGCTGGCGTTGGCGGCATTGGGGCTGCGGTGCCTGTTTGTGCTGCCGTGCCTGTTGATGATCGCATCGGACGGATTTGCCGCCGCGTGGCGGCTGGCGGAGCGCCAGAAGCCGGAGGTGAGAGACCGGCGACGACTGGTGATCTGTGTGTTTGTGCTTTTGACCGGCACGGTGGCGGAATGCGCCCTGGTGCCGCGGCTTTTTGCGTGGCTTTTGCCGGGCATAACCTGAAAGAGAGAGGAGTGAGGGAAATATGACGGACTTTATCGCGTCCTACCGGGAGTATCTGACCGAGGAAAAGCATTCCTCCGCCAACACCCTCAGCTCCTATATCCGCGACCTGACCCAGTTCCAGAGCTGGCTTTTATCTACCGGCGTGACGGACATGCGCAAGGTGAAGAAGGACACCATCAACGAGTACCTTCTCCACATGACCCACAGCGGGAAAAGCCCCGCCACCGTCACTCGCTCCACGGCGTCCATCAAATCCTTCTATGCGTACATGGCGCAGTGCGGCGCCGTGAAAACAAACCCGGCCAAGAGCGTGGTAGCCATGAAGGTGGAACGGAAATATCCGGAGATCCTCACCAACCGCGAGGTGGAGCTGTTTCTGGAACAGCCGAAATGCGTGGACGAGAAGGGCTTCCGCGATCACGCCATGCTGGAGCTGCTGTACGCCACCGGCATCCGCGTCAGTGAGCTGATCGGTCTTGACGTCAACGATGTGAATCTGTCTGTCGGCTTTGTCCGCTGCCGCAGCAAGGAGAAGGAGCGCATCGTGCCCCTGTACCCGGCTGCGGTGAAGGCACTGGAGGATTATGTGCGGGATATCCGCCCCCGGCTCATTGCCGATGAGGAGGAAAATGCCCTGTTCGTGAACATGAGCGGCGAGCGCATGAGCCGCCAGGGATTCTGGAAGATCATCAAATACTATCAGGAGAAGGCCGGCATCGAGAAGGATATCACGCCCCATACCCTGCGCCACTCCTTTGCCGTTCACCTGCTGGAAAACGGCGCCGATCTCCGCTCCATTCAGGAGATGCTGGGTCACGCGGACATCAGCTCCACGCAGATCTACACCCACGTGATCAAGAAGCAGCTGAAGGATGTGTATAACAAGGCGCACCCCCGTGCCTGAGTCCTTTGCGTGTCTTTTCCGCCAATACTTCGTTGCCCCGGCTTGCCATACAGAAAGTATGGCTGTGCCGGGGCGTCTCGTCTTGGCAAAAAATCCATCGCAAAGAGGTGTGTGTCCACCAATACTTCGTTGCCCCGGCTTGCCGTACACAAAGTACGGCTGTGCCGGGGCGCCGCCAGTTTTTTACCGGGCGGCGAGGCTGTCGAAAAAGCCTGTCATTGCGAGCCAGTGCGCACACTGGCGCGGCAATCCGTTTCTAAAACGCACAAATTCTGCGCTTTTCGCAGGTTTCTGTCTGAAAAGATACGGATTCCCACGTCGCTTCGCTCCTCGGAATGACAGGGGTGAGGTTTATCGACACGCTGCCCGCCCGGTTTTTACCGGGCGGTTTTCTGTTGCTATTTTGCCGGAGGTTTGGTATAATAGAACAAATGTTGGGAGGCAGGTGTGTCTATGCGGATACTGGGCATCGATCCCGGCGTCGCCATTGTGGGCTTCGGGCTGATCGAGTCGGAGTGCGGCAGCGTCAGGATGCTGCAATACGGCGCTGTGACCACCCCGGCAGGGCTGCCGCTGGCCACCCGGCTGGTGCAGATCGAAAATGACATGACGGAGCTGATCCGGCAGCTGAAGCCGGACGAGATCGCCATCGAGGAGCTGTTTTTCAGCAAGAACATCACCACCGGCATCGCCGTGGCGCATGGCCGGGGCGTGATCCTGTGTACGGCTGAGCGGCTGAGCGTGCCCATATATGAATACACCCCCATGCAGGTAAAGCAGGCGGTGGTGGGCTACGGTCTGGCGGATAAAAAGCAGGTGATGGACATGACAAAGCGGCTTTTGAAGCTGAAAGCGGTGCCGCGTCCCGACGACGCGGCGGACGCGCTGGCTATCGCCATCTGCCACGCCCGCAGCGCCACCAGTCTGCTGCGGCGCAAGGATCCCAATGTGAAGGAGACAGTGTAACATGTTCTACTATGTGAGCGGCACCGTGGCGGAGATAGAAGCGGGGCTGGCGGTCATCGACTGCGGCGGCGTGGGCTACGCCTGCGCCACCACCAACTATACCCTGTCGCAGCTGAAAAAGGGCGCGCCCGCCAAGCTGTATACATACCTGAACGTCCGGGAGGACGCCATGGAGCTGTTCGGCTTCATCGACCAGAACGAGCTGCGGAGCTTCAAGCTGCTCATCAGCGTGTCCGGCGTAGGCCCCAGAGCGGCGCTGGCGATCCTGTCGGCCATAACGCCCCAGCAGCTGGCGCTGGCCGTGGTGACGGACGACGCCAAGGCGCTGACGGCGGCGCCGGGCATCGGCAAGAAGATCGCCCAGCGGGTGATACTGGAGCTGAAGGACAAGCTGGCAGGGGAGGACGCCATGGGCGCCTCCTCCGGCAAGGGCGGTGCAGCCATAGCTGCCGCCGTGCCCCACAGCAAGAGGAGCGAAGCGCAGGCGGCGCTGGCAGTGCTGGGCTACGGCAGCGCGGAGATCGCCGCCGTGCTGAAGGATATCGACATGGATGCGCTGCCGCTGGAGGATATCATCCGGCAGGCGCTGAAGAAAATGATGAAGTAGGGGAGGGACGCACATGAGCATTGATTTCGGAGCCGATCTGTATGAAGAGCCTATCGTGGCCAAAACGTTCCTCAGCGAGGACGCCAATGAGGGCTCGCTGCGCCCCCACACGCTGGCGGAGTACATCGGGCAGGAGAAGGCCAAGCAGAACCTGTCCATCTTCATCGAGGCGGCGCGGCGGCGCACGGAGTCACTGGATCACGTGCTGCTCCACGGCCCTCCGGGACTAGGCAAGACCACGCTGGCGGGGATCATCGCGCAGGAGATGGGCGTGAACATCCGCATCACGTCAGGACCCGCCATCGAAAAGCCTGGCGATCTGGCGGCGCTGCTGACCAACCTGAATGAAAACGACATCCTGTTCGTGGACGAGATACACCGGCTGAACCGGGCGGTGGAGGAGATCTTGTACCCGGCTATGGAGGACTATGCCATCGACATCATCATCGGCAAGGGTCCCTCGGCCAACTCCATCCGGCTGGATCTGCCGCGGTTCACGCTGATCGGCGCCACCACCCGGGCAGGCTCCCTGTCCGCGCCGCTGCGGGATCGCTTCGGCGTGACGCTGCGGCTGGAGCTGTATACGCCGGAGGAGCTGGCGCTGATCGTGACGCGCAGCGCGGGCATCCTGAACGTGCCCATCGACCCGGACGGCGCTATGGAGATCGCCCGGCGCTCGCGGGGCACGCCCCGTATCGCCAACCGGATGCTGCGCCGGGTGCGTGACTTTGCGCAGGTCATGGCTGACGGCGTCATCACCAAGGACGTGGCGGACAAGGCGCTGCTGGCGCTGGAGGTGGATCGTCTGGGTCTGGACAACGTGGACAGGCGGATGCTCCGCGCCATTATCGAGAACTACGGCGGCGGCCCCGTGGGGCTGGACACGCTGGCGGCCACCATCGGCGAGGAGTCGGTGACGCTGGAGGATGTGTACGAGCCGTACCTGATGCAGTTGGGCTTTTTGACCCGCACACCCCGAGGCAGATGCGTGACGCAGAAGGCCTATGAGCACCTGCATGTGGCCTTTGTGGGGCAGCAGAGGCTCGATTTATAGGCCGCACGGGGCAGAATGACGGAATTTATTGGTGAAAAGCAAGGGAAACTGCGTCGATTTTGAGTTATTTTTGACAAAGTTTCTCAGGTCACTTGACAAATTATTTTGTAAAAAGGTATAATAGTATATGGCAAATGATACAAGGGCTGAATATGACCGCCTGCAAACGCTGACAGACGAGGAGTTATGCGCGCTGGCGCAGCGGGGAAGCCGCGATGCGGAGGAGATCCTGGTCGGTCGTTATCACCGGCTGGTGCGCTCCTGCGCCCGTCCGTATTTTCTGGCGGGCGGCGACAGCGAGGATCTGCTGCAGGAGGGCATGTTCGGGCTGATCAAGGCGATACGGGAGTATGAGCCGGGGCACGCTGCCTCGTTCTGCACCTTTGCCGAGACGTGCATCCGCAGGCGGCTCTATTCCGTGCTGCGGGCGGCCGCGTCCGGTAAGCATTTGCCGCTGAACCAAGCCGTTCCTTTGGATACCTCTTTCTTTGACGCGAATCTCTCCTTTGCCCATGTCGATCCCGAGGGTTGGGTCATCGACCGCGAAAAAACTGCTGCTCTGCTGGAAAATACGCGCAAGCTGCTGTCCGAATTCGAGGTAAAGATTTTAGGGTATTATCTGGACGGTCTCACCTGCCGTGAGATCGCAGAGACTGTGGGCAAGTCCCCCAAATCGGTGGACAACGCCGTGCAGCGTTTGCGCCGCAAAATAGCGCGGCAGCTTCTATCCGGCGATATCAGCAAAGGCTGAGCGCAATATATTTTTCTCAAAGAGAGGGTAAAATCATGTACGAAGACAAGACCTTAGTGTGCAAAGAGTGCGGCAAAGAGTTCGTTTTCACCGCCGGTGAGCAGGAGTTCTACGCTGAGCGCGGCTTCCAGAACGAGCCCCAGCGCTGCAAGGCTTGCCGCGACGCGCGCAAGAACGCTGCCCGTGGTCCCCGCGAGTATTTCACCGCTGTCTGCGCTGCCTGCGGCGGCGAGGCCAAGGTGCCCTTCGAGCCCAAGAGCGATCGTCCTGTGTATTGCAGCGACTGCTTCGCCAAGATGCGTGAGAACGGCTGATCTGCTGACTGCACACTGTTAAGTAGATAGAATGAACCGCCCTCCGGTGTACCGGAGGGCGGTTTTGTCTGGGGGTCTGCTGGAAAAAACCTGTTGAAAGTTCCGGGATTTTGGGATATACTATGGGCATATATCAAATTGGAGGTTTCTCATTATGATCGAGATCACAAAAGACACCATTATCGGTGATATTCTGGACGTTGCGCCCCAGACCGCGCCCATCTTCCTGTCCATCGGCATGCACTGCCTGGGCTGCCCGTCCTCCCGCGGCGAGACGGTGGAGGAGGCCTGCGCCGTTCACGGCATCGACGTTGACAAGCTGCTGGAGCTGGTGAACGAGGAAGCCAACAAGCCCATCGCCGAGTAAAAATGACCTGCGCCACGCATACGCTTGCGTATGCGTGGCCGTTTGTGTAGAGACGTATGGAGAGACGACTGCAATTACAGCCGCGGCTTCAGCTGCTGGCGGACATGGTGCCGGAGGGCTGCCGGCTGGCGGACGTGGGCACCGACCACGGGTATCTGCCGGTGTATCTGCTCCAGCGCAGGCGTATCCGGGGCGCTGTCGCCGCGGATATCGGTGCGGAGCCGCTGGCGCACGCCCGCCGCACAGCGGAGGCTTATGGTGTGGAGGGGATCGACTTCCGTCTGTGCGACGGTCTGCGGGACATCGCGCCGGACGAGGTGGATACGGTGGTCATCGCCGGTATGGGCGGCGAGACGATCATCGCCATTCTGGAGGGTGCAGCCTGGACGAAGGACGGCGCGCATACGCTGCTGCTGCAGCCCATGACAAAGGCCGCCGACCTGCGGTATTGGCTGGCTGTAAACGGATATAGCTTTACAGAGGAACGGCTGGTCTGGGACAAGAATTACCTGTATCCGGTGCTGCGTGTGACAGGCGGCGGCACGCCGCAGGCGCTGACGGAGCGGCAAGCGCTGACCGGCGTGGCGCTGGACAACGATCCGCTGTACAGGGAATACCTGACACAGCAGGCGGACAAGCTGCGCCGGACAGCGGAGGGGCTGCGCCGTAGCGCAAAGCCGGACGCGCAGCAGCGGGCGGAAGCTGCCGAAGCGCTGGCGCGGGAGATCGAGGAAAAGAGGGACACACTATGACAACGGTACGGGAGATCGAGAGCTTCCTGTATAGCTGGGCGCCCCGGGAGCTGGCGGAAAGCTGGGATAACGTGGGGCTGCTGGTAGGCGATCCGGAGGCCGCCGTGGAGCGGGTGCTGGTGGCGCTGGACATAACGCCGCAGGTGGCGGAGGAAGCGCTGGAACGCGGGTGCCAGCTGATCGTGGCGCACCATCCGGTGATGAACTGCGCGTGGCACCCGGTGCAGACCGTCCGCGCCGACGACCGGCAGGGCAGAACGCTGACGGCGCTGCTGCGCGGCGGTGTGGCGGCTATATGTATGCACACGAATCTGGACGCGGCGGAGGGCGGCGTCAACGACATTCTGGCGGAAAAGCTGGGGTTGACGCAGCCGGAAATGCTGACGGAGGAAAAAATCGGGCGGATCGGCACGTTAAAATGTGAAATACCCCTTGTGGAGTTCACCCATTCTGTGATAGAATTGTTAGGATGCAACGGTCTGCGCTATGTGGACGCGGGGCGGCCTGTTCACCGGGTGGCGGTGGGCGGCGGTGCCTGCGGCTGCTATATCCCTCAGGCCGTCGCAGCAGGCTGCGACACCTTTGTGACCTCCGATCTGAAGTACAACGACTTTCTGGACACGGAGGGGCTGAACCTCATCGACGCAGGGCATTTCCCCACGGAGAACGTGGTGTGCCCGGCGCTGCAGGATCGGCTTCAGAGAGCGTTCCCCGCAGTCGACGTCTTATGTTCGACCTCGCACAGCCGCGAGATCATCCAATACTGCATAAAGGAGAAGTAAACCATGTCAGGACATTCCAAGTGGCACAATATTCAGAAGACCAAGGGCGCGGCCGATGCCAAGCGCAGCGCTGCGTTTACCAAGATCGCCAAGGAGATCATCGTGGCCGTCAAGCAGGGCGGCAGCGGCGACCCCAACAATAACTCCCGTCTGGCCACCGTTATCGCCAAGGCAAAGGCGGCCAATATGCCCAACGACAACATCAAGCGCACCATCGACAAGGCGCTTGGCTCCGGCAACACCGACAACTACGAGGCTGTCACCTACGAAGGCTACGGGCCCTGCGGTGTGGCTGTGATCGTGGAAGCACTGACCGACAACCGCCAGCGTACCGCGCCTGAGATCCGCCACTACTTCGATAAGTTCGGCAAGGGCATGGGCGCGCAGGGCTGCGTCAGCTGGTCCTTCGACCGCAAGGGCGTTATCGTCATCGATAACGAGGAGGGCGAGCTGGACGAGGACACCGTGATGATGGACGCGCTGGACGCCGGTGCCGAGGACATGCAGGCCGACGGCCCCGTGTTCGAGATCACCACTGATCCCGACAGCTTCAACGATGTGGTCAAGGCGCTGGAGGAGAAGGGCTATACCTTCGAGAGCGCCGAGATCGAGATGGTGCCCCAGAACTACATCGTCATGACCAGCGAGGACGATGTCCGCAGCATGACGAAGCTTCTGGATATGCTGGAGGATAACGAGGACGTGCAGAACGTCTGGCATAACTGGCAGCAGGATTGATGGAACATTTCCTGCGGAAAAGAAGCTGATTTTCAGTAAAACAGCGCGTTTTCGGAACTGATTTTTTCTCGGTTGCGAAATACATCGATTGCACTGTGATATACATTCCCCTTTGATTGCGACATACCAAAGGAGGAAATGACATGAAAATCAGCGCCGCTATCAGAGAATATTTGATTGAGATTGAGGTTAGGAAGTATACCCCGAAGACCATTCGCGGGTATCGGAATAGCCTCAATCTCTTTTTGCGTTTTTGTGAGCAGGAGGCGCACATCCAAGAGGTAGAGGAAATCAATTTGGCTGTGGTGCGGCAATTCAGCGCGTTTATGAGCCAGAAGGGAAGAAAAGGCAGCTACATCAACGGCCTCTTGAAAGTATCGAAGTCGTTTATCCAGTATTGCTATGATGAGGGATACGGCGGCTTCAATACCAAAAAGAATTTCAAGTGGTGCAAGCAGGATAAGGCGGTCATTGTGGCATTCAAGCCGTGTGATGTAAAGCAACTCTTGCAGGAAAGCAAAGGGACGGATTATATCCATGTGCGCGACACGGCCATCCTGACCGCACTGTTTGAAACGGGCATTCGCTGCTGGGAACTGTGCTGCATCCAAAAGCAGGACATACACGATGATTATATCATCATCAAAGGAAAGAACCATAAACAGCGTGTCGTGCCTATCACGCCGGTCTTACAAAAGGCGTTGATAAAATACAATGCTTGCGCGGCGGACTATTTTACGCTGCGTGGGACGGATGATTTCTATTTCCTGTCAAACCACGGGCGGCAGCTCACAAATTCAGCGGTCGAGAACATCATCAAGCGATATGGACAGGGAATAGAGGGTGTCCGCGTATCGCCGCATACCTGCCGCCATTTCTACGCCCAACAGCAGGTGAAAATGGGAACAGACCTCTATACCATCTCCCGCTTGCTGGGACATGAGAACATCCAAATCACGCAGACCTATTTGAACAGCCTGCGGGACGAGGACATTATCAACAACACGAAACAGCGGAGCGTCCTCATGAGTTTGTAGAAGCCCGTCAGACGGTCATAAACGGCCATACACGGCGTTTGTCCGGCGGCTGTGTGGGTTTCCCCTAAAACGCAAAAAAAGAGGCAACAGCGTGATTGCTGTTGCCTCTGTCAGTTATCCAGTAGGTCATCTAATGTAATTGTCCTGGCGCGGGGATTTGTATTGAACTCGCGCCAGTTTTCTTCTTTGGGAATTTGGTAATTCAATGGCGGCAGATACCGGCGGATGTATTCACCCTCTTTCTGCCCGATTTCTTCTGTGATTGCTTTTGGATTTCCGGCGGCTGCCGTATAAAGAACAAAAAAGCGTATGCGGTGGCCGTATCGCCGCGCCTCGGACAGCACACGGTATTTGTGGTTGGATAATCGCTGCATCCCCGCGTAGTGCTGCGCCATGCGGTATAGAATATTGTGGCTTTTGCCGATATACACAACTTTATCATCCAACAGGATAGAATACACGCCAGCGCGTTCAAACTATGGGGACAATCCCTTTCGCTTTAAGGATTGATATATGCGCTGCTCAAAATTCAAAGGGTTCATCTGCCTTATCTGTCTTACAGGGATAGTCATGGGTTGGAAATTCTACCCCAAAATCATAATACAGCAGTCCGTAGAGGTTATATGCTGCTACCATCAGCTCTCCATAGCTTTGAGCTTCTCTGTATATCCAAGCCTAATCCATTATTTCGTTTATACACCGCGTCATTTCTTCCGCGCTCATTTTTTTCATGTTCATTCTCCTTAAAAAATAAATTTGTCCGATGCGGGGACAACTTGTTGTCCCTGCACAGTATTTATAATACTATTTTTATTATTTATATTATTTATTTCTATATCATCCGCCGGATTTTTTGGTTTGTCTGTTGGACTATCCTGTCCGTCAGTCGTTTTTGTTTGCGTGCCGGACTGTGGGACTTCATAGAAATCATATTGATTTCCGCCGGTCTGAACGAGATACCCGCAATTCACCAGCTTGCGGAATTGGTCATAGAACGTGGAGCGTGGCATTCCCACGTCCCGTTCCAAGGCCAGCGGAGAAAGCGCCAGCAAATAGTTGTCAGCGTTTGATGCAAGATAGAGATACAGCCGCAGCGCGGTTGCGCCCAATATGCGGGAGGCGGCCATCCATCTTTCATTCTTGATACCAAGAAAGTCAGACGAGGCGCGTTCACGATGAACACGAATTACCCTTTGATTAGGGACGGTTTTCGGCATAGCTGCTTACCTCCCCAAATCCTCAATAGCCCGTCGCAGTTCCTCGATTTGGTCAAGAATTTCCTGCACGTCTACGGTTGCGGACAGGCGAGACATAATATCCGCCTCAATTTCGCGCTTCATTTGCTCCATCTCGCGGCGGTGGTTGGCTTCATCCATGAGGCGGCCATGTGCATACATCATAGACAGTGTGGCCTACATAGAATTATCCAAACCTCTAATCATTAAATTGAAAATGTCATCATGATACTTATTCATGTTGATTTCCTCCATAAATTATAATTTATTATAGAAAGTTGCGTTTTTCTTAACTTTCTATAAATATTATATAATAATTTTTATAAAAAATCAAAATCCGGCGGATTATGGTTTGCCATGCGAACGGGGAGGGGGGGGTATATTTCGGGAAAACAAAGCATTTCCAGCGGATAATCTGTGTGCGTGGCTCGTTTCGCCACGAAATGGCGAAAAAATTTGCCGTCATCGTCAGAATGAGCGCAATATCAATCATTATGATGGAGGTTGTCCTGTCTGCGTATGTTCTTATTACTTTTGGCTGTTAGATGATGCATTATGACGTATTACACAGAAAATTGCTTTCTTTTTGCTGTAAACGACAAAAAATAAACGGTTTCGCAGAAATGCTTGACAATATATATATATATATATATCATAGAATATAAGAAACGACGCGAATGTGCCGTTTACTACATCTTTCTATTGGGAGGAACAAGAAATGCATATCATTCTCGACACAGACAAGAAGCTCATCACTGTCCCATGGAACTACGCCGCGAAGCTGGATGAAATGAACAGGATTATCCAGCAGGGCGGCGGCACAAAGAAATATGATTTCAAAAGCTACATCAACGAGATGTGGAATGAGTGCATGGAGAACACAGACGCTCATTTGAAGGTTGCAGACAAGCCCGCCAAGAGGGGCAAGTAAGATGGGAGCGCGACACATAACGCCGCAGGAGGTAGTGGAGATGCACCGCCTCTATAAAGAGCTTGGCACATACGCGGCGGTAGCGGAGAGAATAGGCCGCAGCGCGTCCTCGGTGGCAAGATATATCAAAATGGAAAAAGTCCCGATTGCAATACGAATTGCGGTTGAAAATTTGTCAAAGGGAGGAAAATAATTATGGAAGCAAAGTTTAAAGCGTCAATGCTGCCGGAGTGGAGTATATCTTCGACAGGAATTACATTCAAGAAGGTATTCTATCCATTTGAAAAAATCACGAATGTAGTCGAAAGTAGTTCGCCGAATAATAGTTTAACTAATGGCGTAATTGAAATGTATATCAATGGAACAACATCACCTTTGCTTTTGGCTTATCCGTTTAAAGAAAAAGAACAGGCAAAAGAGGCTATCAAGACTATACGGGAGAATTGTGGGGACGAAGAGCAGAAGCTGAAAAGAAAAGAACGTGAAGAGCGCGAAAGTGTCGGCTTGATTTATGACTTGCAAGGCGTTCGTGGCCGTTCGATGAAAGTATATGATGACAGAGTTGTAATTAGCGTTAAGGCAGGGGCTGCATCTTTTTTAACCGGCAATGGCTCTGATGGTGAAAAAACAATATTTTATGCAGATTGTGTAGGCGTTCAGTTTAAAGAAAGCGGAATTCAAATTGGCTACCTACAATTGGAAACGGCAAGCGGAATTATGAACATGAAACAAAGCAATTTCTTTAATGAAAACAGCTTTACATTTGATACCTCCGTGCAATCAAATGAAAAGATGAGAGAAGTTGCAGATTATGTGCGTGGCAGAGTAAATGCTATCAAGAATGGTGCTACTCAAAAGCAGGAAAGCCAAGTATCCGTTGCCGATGAAATCAAGAAGTTCAAAGAACTTCTCGACATGGGCGCGATAACGCAGGAAGAATTTGACGCAAAGAAGAAACAGCTTTTAGGTTTGTAAGCTATCAAAAGGCGGTGGGAGCAATCCCGCCGCTTTTCCTTTTGCTATTGGTTGTTTCAATAGGGTATAGCCCTATGACAATAGCAAATATCATCGAAATGCGTGTCGCATACATCAACTTTCTATTTATGAAATATGTCATAATATTTATATATTCTATTGACACATACAGGGCGATGTGTTAGAATAGCAGCAGTTAGAACGAAGGGGGCTTGATGATGCGCGTGTTTTATGTGCGGTGTTCTACCGTTGAGCAGAACGAGGCGCGGCAACTCAAAATGGCAGAGGAACAGAACGCCGAAAAGCTGTTTATCGATAAGGCCAGCGGAAAAAACACAGACCGCGCCGCGTTCAAAGAGATGATGGCCTTTGTCCGTGCCGATGATGTGGTTATCGTGGAAAGCATCTCCCGTATCGCAAGAAACACCCGCGACCTCTTGGGTATCGTTTCGGAGCTGACAGAAAAGGGCGTGGAGTTCGTCAGCCTGAAAGAAAATATGGATACCACCACACCGCAGGGACGCTTTATGCTGACGGTGTTCGGCGCGTTGGCAGAGCTGGAACGCGAAAGCATTTTGGAGCGCCAGCGTGAGGGTATCGAAATCGCCAAGAGCGAGGGTAAGTATAAAGGCCGTAAGCCCGTTGAGGTCAATGAAACGCAGTTCAAGACAGTGTGCGCCAAGTGGAGGGCGGGGGAGATGACCGCCACCGCCGCCATGCGCGAGGTAAGACTAAAGCCCAACACGTTTTACCGCCGCGTGAAAGAGTTAGGGCTATAAACGGAACGAACGCAGGAGGGGAACGACATCCCTCTTGCGTTGTTGGAAGTTGTGTGTTATGTTATTAATATGCCATCAAATGATGACATACATAAAGAAGGGCATAGCAACAAAGGAACAATGTAAAGGCTGAAAAAGCCCTATTTTCCAAGGGAGGCTGCCGCAGCACTTGTGAGCGAAGCTCACTGCATGAGGACGTGCAGAACGTCTGGCATAACTGGCAGCAGGATTGATTGAACTTTTCCTGCGGAAAAGAAGCTGATTTTCGGTAAAATAGCGCAATTTCAGAACCAAAATTTTCGCGGTTGCGAAATACATTGAATACATTGATTGATTGCGCTGTGAGGAGGTAAAAGGAAATGTTTACATCTTTTAAGGAATTGGAAGCCTATGTGCTGGGCTGTGGCATGAAGAAGCGCATCGCCCTGGCTAACGCCCACGACGAGCCGGCGCTGAGCGCCGTGGTCAATGCCCGCCGCAAGGGTGTGGTAGAGGGCACGCTGGTTGGCAAGAAGGACGAGATCATCGCCATGCTGCACGAGATGGGCGAAAGCGAGAACGACTACGAGATCGTGGACTTCGACGGCGAGGAGCTGGACGCCGCCAAGCTGACAGTGCAGCTGGTGCGCGAGGGCAAGGCGGACATCCCCATGAAGGGCATTCTGCAGACCTCCAACTTCGCCCGCGCCATCCTGAACAGAGAGACGGGACTGATCCCCGCCAGCGGCAAGCGTCTGGTGAGCCAGTGCGGTATTTTTGAGTACGAAGGCCGCTTCGTGATGATCACCGACGCCGCCATCAACATCGCCCCCGACGTGGATACTCAGATCGGCATCGTGGAGAACGCGCTGCCGGTGGCCAACGCGCTGGGCATCGAATGCCCCAAGGTGGCCGTGCTGTCCGCCGTGGAGAACGTCACCGAGAAGATGCCCTCCACCGTCTCCGCCAGGGAGATCGCCCAGCGCGGCGTGCCCGGCTGCATCATTTCCGGCCCTCTGGCGCTGGACGGCGCTATCTCCATGGAGTCCGTGAAGCACAAGTCCATCCACGACCCTGTGGCAGGTCAGGCGGACATCCTGCTGGTGCCGTATATCGAGATCGGCAACGTGCTGTATAAGGCCTGCACCTACATCGCTGGCAAGACCATGGCCAGCACCATCTGCGGCGCATCCTGCCCGGTGGTCATCACCAGCCGCGCCGACACGCCGGACAGCAAGTATTATTCCATCCTGATGGCCGTTCTGCGCTGCCTGAAGGCATAACATGGCCACCACACCGGAGTATCTGGAATTCTTTCTGGAGCAGTTGCCGCCGCTGTGGTCGATCCGCAGCAGGAAAATGTTCGGGGAGTACATGATCTATCTGAACGATAAGCCGATATTGACTCTCTGCGACAACACGGTTTTCGTGAAAAAGCTGCCGGTTTTGGGCGATATCATGGCGAATTCCGCCTGCGGATGCCCCTACGAGGGCGCGAAGGAGCACTATATTCTGGACGTGGAGGATCACGGCCTGACAGAGCGCGTCCTGACCCTGGCGGAAGCCGCCACCCCCGTCCCCAAGCCCCGTAAAAAGGGGAGAGGGGAGAAGTGAACAGTACAAGGGACGGCGTATGCCGTCCCTTGTTTCAGTATTTCCGCCGGAAGAAGTATCGTAGGGGACGGCGTCCTCGACATTCCTCAGACCCGCTTGGTCATGAACAGTAGTCACACACGCTGGTTTCGTTGTACGTTGTCATCGTCAAGCAACTGGCGGCTTAGTCGCACCAGCTCCGTAGACCACATTAACCGCACGGATTGAACAAGAACAATTATTTTGTTCAATCTTGACTTGCTCCCGCCAGTCTGCTACCATGGTGCCACCGATACCCGCAGGAAGGAGAGGCTTTGAAAAGATATGCGAGATTGAACAAAATAAAAATTTTGTTCAATCGAGTGGAGGCTGATAGCGCTTTGCATGCTTTGACAGCGTACTTCGGTGCTTGCAGACGGATTTGTCGATAACCGTCCGGATGACGGAGCTTTATCGAATGCATTCTGCGCAATTCAGCTTCCGCGTATAACCTTCAAAGCAATATACTATGGACTATCGCGCCGATTCACCCCAGCTGCTGCTGGATTTCCTCAGCTACCACGAAACCATCAAGGCGCACTCGCAGCGCACCGTGGACGAATACTATCTGGACATGCGAAATTTCTTTCGCTATCTGAAGCAACTCCGCGACCCGACGCTGAGCGGCAAGCGCCTGGATGAAATCGACATCCGCGACGTCGATCTGGCGTTTATTTCCCGGATCACTCTGACGGACATTTACGGCTACTTGACGTATCTCAGCCGTGAACGCGTCCAGCACCAACATAGTGAAATTTCTAACAAAGGACTGAACGCCGCCTCGCGCGCCCGGAAGCTGGCCACGATCCGCTCTTTTTTCAACTATATCTGCAACAAGCGGCATCTTCTCGAGGACAATCCCTGCAAGGACGTGGATACGCCCAAGCAGATGAAGTCCCTCCCCCGCTATCTGACGCTGGACGAGTCCCTCTCCCTGCTGGACTCGGTGGACGGCGCCAACCGGGAGCGGGATTACTGCATCCTGACGCTGTTTCTCAACTGCGGCCTGCGTATCTCTGAGCTGATCGGTCTGGACGTCACCGACATCCACGACGATGCCCTGCGGGTGCTGGGCAAGGGCAATAAGGTGCGGGTGGTCTATCTGAACCAGGCCTGCAAGGATGCGCTGGCGCGCTATCTGGCGGTACGCCGACCCATCAGCGGCAAGGACAAAAACGCGCTGTTTCTGTCCGGTCAGAATAAGCGCATCAGCCGTTCCATGGTACACGCGCTGGTGAAAAAGCACCTGTCCGCCGCCGGACTGGACAGCGATAAATACTCCAGCCACAAGCTGCGCCACACGGCGGCCACGCTGATGCTGCAAAACGGCGTGGACGTGAAGGCTGTACAGGAGGTTTTGGGTCACGAGCACCTGAATACCACAGAAATTTACACGCATATCGACAATGAGGCGCTACGCGTAGCTGCAAAGGCAAACCCCTTGTCACATGTTAAAATGAAAGGGAAAATTGAGGATAAGACCCCGGAGGAGTAAGCTCCTCCGGGGCTTTTTATGCCGTATATGCACCCAGTATGTGCAGCACCCGGTACGCCTGAAAGGTGTAGGTATCCAGCGGCCGCCAGTCCACATCGTTGCTGTGAGCGGCCAACAGGATCTTCGCCGGATCGCCATCTGCACTGGGCTGTACCACCACCGGCGAGTGCTGGAACGTGTTTCCTTCAAAGCTCAGTTGGATCACATCGCCCAGCCGGGCGCGGGACAGCTCCGGCGTTTCCTGCGCCACCGGCCCCGGTGAGCGCTCCGGCCGCACCAGAAAGTTCCGCAGATACTCCACGCCCGTCCACGCCGGGGCTTTGTCGTCCGGGTCGATGTAGTACCAACCGTATGTGGGCGTGAAATTCATTATACCCGTGCCGGCGTAGATGCACTGGGACGCAAAATTGGTGCAGTCGCCGCCCAGCTCCTCGTAGTCATAAAAGGACGGATTGTGGCTGTACGCCCAGCGGTGGGCGTAGATCACCGCTTCCAGCCGGTCATAAGGGCGAAATATCATCGGGCATCCCTCCCTTTCATCCTACGCCCTCCTCCCTGCCGCCGTTCCGTTTTTTTATCGACTTTTCCCGCTCTCTACATTGACTTTACGCGTCAAATGCTTTATGCTATCAGGTTAGAAGAACATGGAATGGAGGTTTCCCATGAATAAAGCAGAATTGTCCGGCGTGTGCCGCCAGATGCGCCGGGACATCATCAACATGACCGCCAACGCCGGGAGCGGTCATCCCGGCGGCTCTCTGTCCGCCGTGGAGCTGATGGCCAGCGTATTCTACAACCACATGCGCATCGACCCCGAAAACCCCCGCTGGGCGGATCGTGACCGGTTCGTGCTCAGCAAGGGACATGCCGCCCCCTGCTATTACGCGGTTCTGGCGGAGCTGGGCTTCATCAGCCGCGACGAATTCAAGAATTTCCGCCAGCTGCACAGCATCCTGCAGGGTCATCCCGACTGCAAGAAGGTGCCCGGCGTGGACGCCTCCACCGGCTCGCTGGGTCAGGGCTGCTCCATCGCCGTAGGCATGGCACTGGGCGCCAAGGTGCAGGGCAAGGACACCAAGGTGTTTACCCTGCTGGGCGACGGTGAGTGTCAGGAGGGTCAGATCTGGGAGGCGCTGATGTCCGCCGCCCACTACAAGCTGGACAACCTGACCGTTATCGTGGACAACAACGGCCTGCAGATCGACGGCAGCAACGACGAAGTCATGAGTCTGGGCGATATGCCCGCCAAGCTCCGCGCCTTCGGCTTCGATCTGTATGAGATCGACGGTCACGATCTGGACGCCGTGGAGCAGGCGCTGAGCGCTCCTGCCACCGCTGGGAAGCCCAAGGCGATCCTGGCGCACACCGTGAAGGGCAAGGGCGTGTCCTTTATGGAGGGTCAGGTAGGCTGGCACGGTAAGGCGCCCAACGAGGAACAGCGCCAGCAGGCACTGAAGGAATTGGAGGACTGAGCCATGAGTGAAAAGATCGCCACCCGCGAGGCCTACGGCAAGGCGCTGGTAGAGCTGGGTGAACAGAATAAGAAGGTCGTGGTGCTGGACGCGGATTTGGCCGGCGCGACCATGACGAAATACTTCAAGGCGGCACACCCCGACCGTTTCTTCGACTGCGGCATCGCCGAGGCCAACATGATGAATATCGGCGCAGGCCTGTCTACCATGGGTCTTGTCCCCTTCTGCTCCACCTTCGCCATGTTCGGCGCAGGACGAGCCTATGAGCAGATCCGCAACTCCATTGCCTACCCCAAATTCAACGTGAAGATCTGCTGCTCCCACGCCGGTGTGTCCGTGGGCGAGGATGGCGGCAGCCACCAGGCCATCGAGGACATCGCCCTCATGCGCGTGATCCCCGGCATGACCGTCATCGTCCCCGCCGACGCCAAGGAAGCGCGGAAGGCCACCTTTGCCCTGGCTGATTTCCAGGGTCCCGCCTACATGCGTCTGGCGCGTCTGGCCACCCCGGTGTTTGAGGAGGACTACCCCTTTGAGATCGGCAAGGCCAATGTCCTGCGCGAGGGCAAGGACGCGGCGGTGTTCGCCTGCGGCCTGATGGTCAACGAGGCGCTGGAGGCCGCCAAGCTGCTCGCCGCCGAGGGTATCGAGATCAGCGTCATCAACATGCACACCATCAAGCCCATTGACGCGGAGTGCGTGACCAAGTACGCCGAGAAGTGCGGCAACGTCGTTACCGTGGAGGAGCACAGCGTCATCGGCGGTCTGGGCGACGCCGTGGCCGATGTGCTGATGGGCAAGGTCTGCTGCAAGTTCCGCAAGATCGGCGTCAACGATCAGTTCGGTCAGTCCGGCAAGGCCGCCGACGTGCTGCGGGAATACGGCCTGACCGCCGATCAGATCGCGGCGAAGATCAAGGAAGCTCTGTAAAGTAGATATAATTTACAGCTGTTGTTATCAGCGGCGGCACGGATATCATCCGCGCCGCCGCTTTCGCTGTCCAAAATAATCGAAATAATTTGTAAGATTCCGCCGAGCCGCGCGTCATATAGACAAAGGAGGTGGCAGCAGATGGAATTTGAGCAGGTCTATGACCTGTACTTCCGGGATGTATATCGCTATATTCTGAAGCTATCCGGCAGCGAGCATGTGGCTGAGGAGATCACCAGCGACACATTCTTCAAGGCACTGCGATCCATCGGAAAATTCCGGGGCAGCTGCGACATGCGGGTATGGCTGTGCCAGATCGCCAAAAACTGCTATTATACCTATCTGCGGAAGGAAAAGCATACCACTCCGCTGGAAGAACTGCCGGAGTCTGTGGGCAGTGCGGATACCCCCGAGGAGCTGATCGGCGCACGGGAGGAAGCCCGGCAGATACAGGCTATTCTGCATGACCTGCCGGAGCCGTACCGGGAGGTGTTCATGTGGCGGGTATACGCCGAGCTGTCTTATAAGCAGATCGGTGAATTGTTCGCCAAGTCGGATAACTGGGCATGCGTCACCTACCACCGTGCCAGAAACATGATAAAAAACAGATTGGAGGACAGCAACAATGAAAAATGAATGCAGTATCGTCCGCGACCTGCTGCCGCTGTATGCGGAGGGCATGCTCAGCGAGGACAGCGCCGCCTTTGTCAAAGAGCATCTGGATACATGCGAAGAATGCCGCGCACTGTCCGCCGGTGAAGAGCCGTCCGTTCCCACCGACGCGGACACGGAGCAGCGCACCGGTGAAGCCGGCGTTCTGCGGACGCTGAAAAAGAAGCTGCGGAAGCAGACGTGGTGCGCCATCGCCATCACCGCGGCGGTGGTGCTGCTGGTGACGCTGATGCTGCGGCTCAACTCCATCGACTATCTGGCGGCCATCAGCTCTGCCGAACAGTATACCTTCAGCGACCGCATGGCGCTGCTGTTCAAGGGAGATTATTCCGACCAGGACAAGGCAGAAGCTGTTCTGAGCAACGCACACATCGTATTTGAGTATTCAGAGGAGGAAATATACAACGATGTTCTGGCAATGCCGAGGGACGAGGCTGCCTATGCCATGGGCGCGCTGGTAGGTTACTGCGTTCCGAAGATGGACGCCGGCAAAATGCTGACCATCTATCACATCGACCTGCTGTCGGCACATTTCAGCGGAGATTCCGGGAAAATGTGGGTCAAATACGGATATACGCGCTATGACAAGACCCATAATCTCACTCCATGCGGAGGCACGGGGGGCGCAATAGACCATATCGTACTCTGGAAACTGGAAAAATACGGTGACGGCTATTGGCGCGTGGTGGAGATCGTATAACAATATGGTGCTTTCTTGACAGCGCATACAACTGAAAAAATCCCCCGGCTCTGCGGAGCCGGGAGATTTTTTTATGCGGCTGTTTACGCCTTGCCAGCGCAGCCCAGCACGTCCACCAGCTTGTGGCGTACCAGCTCCTTGATGTTGGCGCGGGCGGGCTTCAGATACTCGCGGGGATCGAACTTGTCGGGATGCTCGTCCATGAACTGACGGATGGTGCCGGTCATGGCCAGACGCAGGTCGGAGTCGATGTTGATCTTGCAGACGGACAGGCGGGCGGCCTGACGCAGCTGCTCCTCCGGCACGCCGATGGCGTTGGGCATCTTGCCGCCGTGCTCGTTGATCATCTTCACATACTCCTGCGGTACGGAGGAGGAGCCGTGCAGCACGATGGGGAAGCCGGGCAGACGCTTGCTGACCTCCTCCAGCACGTCGAAACGCAGGGGAGGCGGCACCAGAATGCCCTTCTCGTTGACGGTGCACTGCTCGGGCTTGAACTTATACGCACCATGGCTGGTGCCGATGGCGATGGCCAGAGAATCGCAGCCGGTCTTGGCAACGAACTCCTCCACCTCCTCGGGACGGGTGTAGGACGCCTCGTGCGCGGCCACCTTCACCTCATCCTCGATGCCGGCCAGCGTGCCCAGCTCCGCCTCCACCACAACGCCGTGGTCGTGGGCGTACTCCACCACCTTGCGGGTGATCTCGATATTCTCGGCAAAGGGCTTGGAGGACGCGTCGATCATGACGGAGGTAAAGCCGCCGTCGATGCAGCTCTTGCAGGTCTCGAAGTCGGGGCCGTGATCCAGATGCAGCACGATGGGGATGTCGGGGCACGTCTCAACGGCGGCCTCCACCAGCTTCACCAGATAGGTGTGGTTGGCGTAAGCGCGGGCGCCCTTGCTGACCTGCAGGATCACGGGAGCGTGCTCCTCCTGGCAGGCCTCGGTGATGCCCTGTACGATCTCCATGTTGTTGACGTTGAACGCGCCGATGGCGTAGCCGCCATCATAAGCCTTGGCGAACATTTCCTTGGAAGTTACCAGTGCCATGTCAAAGTCTCCTTTATGATAAATTTTGCAAGTATGCACCTGTTGTATGGAACGTTCCTATTGTATCATATTTTTCTGGATTTGCAAGCACAAACTGTTTACAACGGCTATTCTACATGGTAAAATACCCGTTGTAAACACAAAAATTCCGCTTTTGGAGGTATACGAATATGAAAGAACTGCGCGGTGCATGTATTATCGGGCAATCCGGCGGCCCCACTTCCGTTATCAACGCCAGCGCCTACGGCGTGATCGACACGGCGCTGAAATCCGGCGCCATCACACAGGTGCTGGGTGCTGAGCACGGTATCATGGGCGTCCTGAACGACCGACTGTTCGACATGGGACAGGAGGATCCCGAGGAGCTGCGTCTGCTGAAATACACCCCCTCCTCCGCTCTTGGCTCCTGCCGCTACAAGATCGCCGACCCGGAGCTGGACGACACCGACTATAAGCGCATTCTGGAGGTGTTCAAGAAGCACAACGTGCGCTATTTCTTCTATAACGGCGGCAACGACTCCATGGACACCTGCAACAAGATCAATCAGTACATGCAGTCCGTGGATTACGACTGCCGCGTGATGGGCGTGCCCAAGACCATTGACAACGACCTGTTCGGCACCGACCATTGCCCCGGCTACGCCTCCGCCGCCAAGTATATCGCCACCTCCATGATGGAGCTGTATCAGGATGCCCGCGTGTACGACAAGGGCATGATCGTGGTGGTGGAGATCATGGGTCGCCACGCTGGCTGGCTCACGGCCGCGTCCGCGCTGGCCGGTGAATACGGCGCGGGTCCCGACCTGATCTACCTGCCGGAGACGGATTTCAGCATGCCCAAGTTCATTGAGGACGTGAAGCGCATCTATAAGGAGACAGGCAATTGCATCGTGGCCGTGTCCGAGGGTATCCACTACGAAAACGGTGACTTCGTCTCCGAGGCCAAGGTCGCCGCCAACGACGGCTTTGGTCATGCCCAGCTGGGCGGTCTGGCCACCATTCTGGCTGAGGTGCTGAAGGAGGAGACAGGCGCCAAGGTGCGCGGCATCGAGCTGAACCTGCTGCAGCGCTGCGCGGCGCATCTGGCCAGCGAGACGGACATTGAGGAGTCCTACATGGCCGGCAAAGTGGCGGTGGAGAACGCCGTCAACGGCATCAACGGCCGCATGATCGGCTTCGAGCGCGGCATTCAGGACGGCAAATATGCCTGCCGCACGAAGCTCATCCCCCTGATGGAGGTGGCCAACGTGGAAAAGAAGATCCCCCGCGAGTGGATCAACGAGGCGGGCAACGGCGTGAACCACCAGTTCATCGAATACGCGCTGCCGCTGATCCAGGGTGAGCCCGACCTGCCCAAGCAGGACTCCCTCCCCCGCTTCGCCAAGCTGAAAAAGGTGCTGGCCAAGTAAAAAGTCTTACATAAAAACGGCTGGAAAGTATTTTTACTTTCCAGCCGTTTTTCACTTTTTTTTCACTTTTTCTGCCACGGCTGCACGTCCTTCAGCTCCTGAAACAGCCGCAGATAGCTTCTGTGCCGCGAGGCGGGAATGTCGCCGTCCTTCACCGCCTGCAAAACGCGGCAGCCCTTCTCTTTGGTGTGGGTGCAGCCTGTAAAGCGGCAGTCGTTGATATAGGGCGCAAACTCCGGAAATGTCTCCGGCAGATGCTCCTTCAGCTCAAGATCCATCTCCTCCGTGTCGAAGGAGGAAAAGCCCGGCGTGTCGATAACATAGGTGCCGCCGCCCAGCGGAAACAGCTCCACGTGCCGTGTGGTATGGCGTCCGCGCCCCAACGCCTTGCTGACCTCGCCTACCGGCAGACGCAGCTCCGGCAGCAGCGCATTGAGCACGCTGGATTTTCCCACGCCGGAATTCCCGGTAAAGGCGTTCAGCTTCCCGGCAATGGCCTGCCGCAGCGCGTCCAGCCCCTCCCCTGTCTCCGCGCTGATGCGCAGAACGGGGATAGCCGAGCGACTGTAAATGCCGTACAGCTCCTCCGCCGGATCCAGGTCGCATTTGTTCAGGCACAGCAGCACATCGCAGCCCTTTAACGCGGCGATGGAGGCGATGCGGTCGATGAGATACGGCTCCGTCACCGGTATGGCGGCGGATGCCAGGATCACCAGCTGGTCGATGTTGGCCGCCGCAGGACGGGAAAAGACGTTGCGGCGCTCCTCTATGGCCTCCACAAAGCCCTCGCCGCCGCCCAGCTCACGCACCTCCACCCGGTCGCCCACAAGAGGGCTTACGCCCTCCCTGCGGAATTTGCCCCGGGCGCGGCACTGAAGCGTCTCCGCGCCGGTATTCACATAGTAAAAGCCGCTGAGAGCCTTCTCGATCCTGCCCCGGCTCAAAAGATGACCTCCTGGATGTCGCTGACCTTGGTGGCCTCGGTGTCCAGGCTGGTGAAATAGGCGCACACATAGGACGATGTGCCGGGATCGCCGGTAAAGGTATAGCTCACCTTCCCCAGCGACGCGCTGAGATACTGGCTGTCCAGTATCACGCCGTCCTGCTCGAATTCCACCTTCAGCATACCCTCCATGTCGGCGGGCATGGAAAATTCTGCCACGCGGGAGGTCTGCGACTGCTGGTCGTTCTTGGAGCCGCTGACGGTGAAGCTGATCTTCGTGCCGCCGGGCACCTCGGAGGTGGGCTCAAGGCTCTGCTCCACCACCTGCCCCGGTTCGGCGATGTTGTAGGGGTCGTAGGTGATCTCGCCCACAGTCAGCCCCAGATCCCGTGCATTCTTCGTAGCGTCGGCGATGTTCTGGCCGGTAAAGGTAGGCACCACCACCGACTCAGGCCCCGTGCTGTAATAGATGATAACGGTCTGCCCGGCGGTAAGCGGCTCGTCCGCCGCCGGCTCCGTCCGGATAACGGCGTTGGCTCCGTACTTGTCGGAGGACTCCTCCCGGCTCTCGATCTTCAGGCTCATGCCCAGATCGGTCAGCAGCACCCGCGCCTGCCGGTACTCCATGCCGGTGAGATCTTTCATCAGCACCTTTTCCGGCTCCTCGGCTACATAGACCTCGATGACGAAGTTGCTCTTGCGGGTACGGCCGGCAATGGGATCCTGCTCCACGATCTGTCCCGGCTGGTACTCGTCGGTCTTGCGCGTGCCCTGCACGTGGACGGTGAAAATATCCTTGACGCCCTCCGCCTCCTGCGCCTCCTCCACGGTCATGCCGCGGACATCGGGCACGGTGTAGCTCTTGTTGCTTCCCGCGGGGCCGAAATCGCCCAGGATCAGCTTGAACAGCAGCACCACCAGCAGCACCGCCGCCGCAAAAATACCGGCGATGATGGCGATGGAGCGCTTGTCCCGGCGGGGCGGCTCGTCGTCCTCCGGCTCGCGGCGTACCTCGCCGGTGTGCTTCTTTACAGCGGAGGCCACCTGCGCCGTGGGAATGGGCATGGTAGGCTCGCTGTCGGCAGCGGGCTTGGACAGCTCCTGCCGGATGTAATCCATATCCACCGACGGGTCACGGCGGAATTTCTCCAGATCCTCGATCATGGCATCCGCCGATGCATAGCGCTTGTTGGGGTCGCTGTTCATGGCCTTCATGCAGATCAGCTCCAGCGGCTCCGGGATGCTGGGGTCGATATCCCGCGGTGCCAGCGGCACGGAGCTCAGGTGCTGGATGGCCACGGACACGGCGCTGTCGCCCTCGAAGGGCAGGCGGCCTGTGAGCATCTCATACAGTACCACACCGGCGGAGTAGATGTCGGAGCGGGCGTCGATACGGTCGCCCCGCGCCTGCTCCGGGGAAATATAGTGCACGGAGCCCAGCGCCTCCTGGGTCAGCGTCTGCCCGGCGTTGGCCAGACACGCGATGCCGAAATCGGCCACCTTCACGCTGCCGTCCCGCAGCACCATGATGTTCTGGGGCTTGATATCCCGGTGGATGATGCCCCGGCTGTGGGCGTGGCTCAGTCCGCGCATGATCTGGGTGATGAAGTGCAGCGACTCCCGCCAGTCCATGCGCCCGCGGCGCTCCATGTACTGCTTCAGGGTAATGCCGTCGATCAGTTCCATGACGATATATTCCCTGTCCGGGTTGGTGGACACGTCGTAGACCGACACGATGTTGGCGTGGCTCAGCTGAGCGACCGCCTGGGATTCGTCGTGGAACCGACGGCGGAAGTCGGCGTTGTCCGCCAGATCGCTTTTCAGTATTTTGATGGCCACAAGGCGGTTCAGCCGGTGGCACCGTGCCTTATACACGTTGGCCATGCCGCCGGTGCCGATCAGCTCCAGTATCTCGTAGCGATCGTCCAGCATTTTTCCGATGTACTGATCCATGTGGTCATCTCCTTTCCCCGTTCAGCAGCAGCACCGCCGTGATGTTATCCGGCGCGCCCCGCTGAAGCGAAATTTGCAGCAGGTGGTCAAGACATTCGTTTACGTCCCCGTCGTGGAGCACCTCGAACAGCATCTCCTGATCCGACACGGTATTCACCAGCCCATCGGAGCACAGCAGCAGGAACTCGTCTTCCTGCCACGACAACTCGAAGGCGTCCGCCCGGGCGTTGATATCCGGCCCCAGCGCACGGGTGATCAGGTTTCGGTTGGGATGGTTGCGCGCCTCCTGAGGCGTCAGGTCGCCCTTGGCCACCATATTCTCCACAACGGAGTGATCCCGGGATATCTGGAATATCCCCTCCGCCGTGATGTGATAGGCGCGGCTGTCGCCGATATTGCCGATGATGGCCATGTCCGGCCGCGTCACGGCGCACACCAGCGTGGTGCCCATGTGCTGGTATTCCGCGTTCCGCGCCGCCTCCTGCCGGATGGCATCGTTGGCGCAGGCGATGGCGCTGAGCATGGCCTGCCGCACCTGCGCGGCGGTCATATCGTCCCGCAGCGCGCTGCGCAGCTCCTCCTCAAACCGGGAGACGGCAATGGCACTGGCCACCCGGCCTCCGTTGGTGCCGCCCATGCCGTCGCAGACCACTGCGGCGTGGAACGCCCCCGTCTGGAACACGGCATAGGCGTCCTGATTCTCGCTGCGCACCAGCCCGGCGTTGGTTATGCCCCATGTTTTCACGTCGTATCACTTCCTTTATGCTGTCAAGTAGATAAGCCTTACAGCTGTCCTTTTTCCATCATTTCCTTGCGTCTCAGCTGGCCGCAGGACGCGTCGATGTCCCCGCCCAGGCTGCGCCGCACCGTGGCGGTAACGCCCAGGCTCTCCAGCTTCTGCTGGAAGGCGCCCACGCGCTTGCTGGGTTTGTAGGGGCTTTCCACCACGTCATTCAGCGGGATGAGGTTCACATGTCCCGGCATCCCCTTCAGCTTTCTGGCGATCAGCTCCGCCTGCCAGTCGTGGTCGTTGACGCCGTCGATCATAGCGTACTCAAAGCTGATGCGCCGTCCGGTTTTCCGGAAGTACCGGTGGCAGGCAGCAAACAGCTCCTCCACATCATACGCGCGGTTCACCGGCATGATGCGGCTGCGCGTCTCGCTGTCCGGCGCGTGGAGCGACACCGACAGCGTCAGCTGCAATTGCTTTTCCGCCAGTGCATCGATCCCCGGCACCACGCCGCAGGTGGACAGACTGATGTGCCGCATGCCGATATTCAGCCCGTGGGGGCTGTTGACCAGTTCTAAAAAGCGCAGCACGTTGTCCATGTTGTCCAGCGGCTCGCCGATGCCCATGAGTACGATGTTGGACACGGGCAAGCCGCTGTCCAGCTGGGTGAAAAGCACCTGATCCAGCAGCTCGGAGGGACGCAGATCCCGCACCTTTCCGGCAATGGTGCTGGCGCAGAAGGCGCACCCCATGCGGCAGCCCACCTGCGAGGAGATGCACACCGTGTTGCCGTGGTGGTATTGCATCAGCACCGTCTCGATGCAGTTGCCGTCGGACAGCTCCCACAGGTACTTAATGGTGCCGTCCAGCCGGGATGTCTGCTTCCGCGCCACCGTGGGCGCGGTGATGAAGCACGTCTCCGCCAGCTGCGAACGCAGCGGCTTGGAGAGGTCTGTCATCTCGTCAAAGGAGCGCACGCCCCGGTGCAGCCATGTGAACACCTGCCGGGCACGAAAAGCCGGCTGTCCCATGCCCTTGAAGAAATCGGCCAGCTGGCTCTCCGTCATGGATTTGATATCAGTCATATCACACGCTCCCCGCGTCACGCCCTGCGCCGCATGCGGCAGATATAAAAGCCGTCCGTCCTCGTGCGCTGCGGCCACAGTGTCGCATCGCCGGAGCAGCTGCCGATACCGGGCAGGTCGAAGTCCTCTTTCACAAATTCCGGGTGTCCGGACAGGAAATCCGTCACCACGCCGCCGTTTTCCTCCGACAGCACCGTGCAGGTGGAATACACCAGCACCCCGCCGGGGCGCACATAGGCGGCTGCGTTCCCCAAAATCGCCCGCTGGATAGCCGGCAGTGCCGCCAACGCCGCGGGATCCTTCCACCGGATGTCCGGCTTCTTGCGGATGATGCCCAGACCGGAGCAGGGCACGTCCGCCAGCACCACATCCGCCTGCTCCACCCATGCCGCGTGGCGTTCCCGCCCATCGGCCAGCGCCGTGCGCACGATGGTAATGCCCAGCCGCGCCGCGCCGTTTTCGATGAGCTTCAGCTTGTGGGGGTGGATATCGCAGGACAGGATGTCTCCCCTGTTGCCCATCTCCATCGCCATAGCGAAGGACTTGCCGCCCGGTGCGGCGCACACGTCCAGCACCCGGTCGCCGGGCGCCGGAGCCGCAGCCATAGCCGCCAGCCGCGCCGCGGCGTCCTGCACCGTGCAGCGCCCCTCCGCAAAGGCGGGCAGCCGCTCCAGGTCGCCCGTACCGGTGATCTCAAAGCAGCCGGCCAGCCACGGGTGAGGCTGCACGCTCACACCCGCGTCCCGCAACTCCTGTGCCAGCTCATCCGGCGTTGTCTTCAGGGGATTGGTCTGTATGCATGTGGCCACAGGCCGGTTGTCCAGACGGAGAAATTCCTCCGCCTCCTCCGCCCCTACCAACGACACCAGCCGCTCCACCAGCCACCGGGGGTGGCTGTACTGCACCGTCATGCGGCGCAGCGGATCGTTTTGCGGCAACCGGGGTAAAGTGCTTTTGCTTGCCACGCATTTCCGCAGCACGGCGTTGACCATACCAGCGGCGCGCGCCTTTCCCCGGCGCTTGACAAGCTCCACCGTCTCGTGTACCGCTGCCCGGTCGGGCACTTTGTCCATAAACAGGATCTGATAGATACCCAGCCGCAACACGCAGGCCACCACCGGCTCCAGCCGGGCGGCTTTCTGGCTGCACCAACTGTCGATGTAATAGTCCAGCAGCGTGCGGTTCTGCACCACGCCGTAGGTCATGCGGGCGCACAGCGCCGCATCACGGCTATCCAGCCCCGCCTGCGCGACGATACGCTTCACGCTGCCGTCAGACCACGCGCCGCGGCGCTCCATCAGCAGCAGCGACTCCAGCGCGGCGTCCCGCGCGTCCCGGGGCATCACAGACCCAGCGGCACCGGATGGCCGCGCAGGTAATCCGCCGCCGCCATGCGCTTGCCGCCCTCACCCTGCAATTCCAGTATCCGCAGGCACTTCCCGTCGCCGCAGGCAATGGAGAGTCCCGTCTTGTCCGCCGTCACCACAGCGCCCGCCGGGGCGTCCGTGGCCTCGCCCACCGCCGTGCGGTGGATCTTCACCGGCTTGCCCGCCAGCACCATGGATGCGCTGGGCCAGGGCACCAGTCCCCGCACCTGATCGTGCAGCTGCCGCGCGGGACGGGTAAAGTCCAGTGGCGACAGGCTCTTGTCCAGCATGGGCGCGTAGGTGTGCGCCGCGTGATCCTGCGGCGTCCGGGTGACGGTGCCGTTTTCGATCTGCCCGATGGCCTCGCTCAGCGCTTCCGCGCCCAGCTCCGCCAGCCGTGTTGTCAGCGTCACAGCGTCCTCATCCGGGTCGATGGCCGTCTCGCGGCAGAGGATCACATCCCCCGCGTCCAACTCCGGCGCCATGTACATGATAGACACGCCGGTGACGGCGTCGCCGTTGAGGATCGCCCAGTTGATGGGCGCCGCGCCCCGGTACTTGGGCAGAATGGAGGAATGCACGTTGATAGCGCCGTACTTCGGCGTGTTCAGAATGTCCTCCGGCAGGATGCGGCCATAGGCCGCCACCACGATCAGCTCCGGCTCCAGGGACTGCACCAGCGCCAGCGCCGTGCCGTCCTTCATCTTCAAAGGCTGATAAACCGGGATATTCTCTGTCAATGCATATTCCTTTACAGGCGGTGCTATCATTTTCATGCCGCGATTTTTCGGCTTGTCCGGCTGGGTGAACACGGCACACACGTCGTGCCCGTCCGCCACCAGCCGCTTCAGGGAAGCCACAGCGAAATCCGGCGTTCCCATAAACAGGATGCGCATTATTCCTCGTCTCCCTCGATCTCGTACTCGTCGGCGTGCTCCTCCAGCCACTTCTGCAGCTCCTCGCCCTCCATCAGCCGGTCGGTGTGCTCCACGAACAGGTGGCCGTCCAGATGCTCGATCTCGTGGCAGAAGCACCGGGCTGTCAGCCCCTCGTCCTCCACCTCGAACCATTCGCCGTCCCGATCCTGTGCGCGGACGCGCACCACCTCCGGGCGGGTGACAACGCCGTACTTGCCGGGCACGCTCAGGCAGCCCTCCAGCCCCGTCTGCTCGCCCTCCGTGCGGATGATCTCCGGGTTCACCAGCTCGATGAGCTGGTCGTCCTCGTCCAGCACCACGCACACCCGGCGCAGGATCCCCACCTGCGGCGCAGCCAGACCCACACCGCCGGACTCAGCCAGCGTATCCGCCATATCGTCCAGCAGCGTGTGCAGACGGCTGTTAAAATCCGTTACGGGGCGGCACACCCTAGTCAGGCACTCCTCGCCCTCCAATGCGATCTTTCGTAAAGCCATTTCTCTTACCTCTATTCTGTCAGATTCAATCCATTCTGTCGCAGTCCGTGTATATATGCAGCCGCCGGTTTTCCGGCCGCTGGGCAAACGTCCGCATAAAGGACGCCAACAGCTCCCGCACCGGCGCGGTGTTCTGCCCCAGAACCAGAAGGCGGTAGCGGTATATCCCGTTGACCTTCACCACCGGCGCAGGCGCAGGCCCGATAATGTCCAGCCCCAGCGCGTCGTAGGGCGCTTTTTTCACCGCCGCATCCATGCCCTGCCGCAGCAGCTCCGCGGCGCGGCGCACCGCCGCCTCCTCCGCTCCGGTGACTGTCACCGTGAACTGGTCGGCAAAGGGCGGATCCCGCCGCAGGCGGCGCAGGGTGATCTCCGCGTCATAAAAACGCTCGTAATCCTGCGCGGCCGCCGCCTGTATCACGTCGTTTTCCGGCGTGTACGTCTGAATGACGGCGCGGCCTGTCTTGGCGCCCCGCCCGGCGCGTCCCACCACCTGCGTCAGCAGGTTAAAGGTGCGCTCCGCCGCCCGGTAGTGATCCACATACAGAGACAGATCGGCGCTGAGCACGCCCACCAGCGTTACATTTTCAAAATCCAGTCCCTTGGCTACCATCTGTGTGCCCAGCAGGATGGGTATCCGCCGCTGCTCGAATTCCCGCAGCAGCGCCTCGTGTCCGCCCGACACCGTGTCTGCGTCCATGCGCAGCACCTCCGTGCCGGGGAACAGCTCCTTCAGCTCCTCCTCCACCCGCTGCGTGCCGAAGCCGATATGCTTCAGCGTGCCGCCGCACTCCGGACACTGCTCCGGCGCCCGTTGGGAGTAGCCGCAATAGTGGCACATCAGCCGGTCATTGGCGCTGTGGTAGGTGAGATACACGCTGCACCGGGGACATTCCGGCACATAGCCGCACTGGGGACACAGCAGCTGGCGGCTGCTGCCCCGGCGGTTGAGGAACAGAATGCTCTGCTCCCCGGCGGCCAGATTCTTCTCCAGCTCCTCCTGCAAAGGACGGCTGATGATGGTGCTGTGTCCGCTGCGCAGCTCCTGCCGCAGGTCGGCCAGCACCACCTGCGGCAGCGACTGGCGGTTGTACCGCTCCGTCAGCTCCAGCAGGTCATAGTCCCCCTGCCGCGCGTGGTAAAACGTCTCCACCGTGGGCGTGGCCGAGCCCAAAAGCAGCCGCGCACCCTCGGCGGCGCAGCGGTATTTGGCCACGTCGCGGGCGTGGTAGCAGGGCGCGTTTTCCGACTGGTACGACCCTTCCTGCTCCTCGTCCATAACGATCAGTCCCAGCTTGTCCAGCGGCGCGAACACCGCCGACCGGGTACCCAGCACGATGTGCGCCTCGCCCCGGCGCAGCCGCTTGTACTGGTCGTACCGCTCCGTCAGGCGCAGTCCGCTGTGGAGCAGCGCCACATCGTGGCCGAAATAGGCGGTGAAGCGCGCCATCATCTGCGGCGTCAGGGCGATCTCCGGCACCAGGATCATCACGGACTTGCCCATCCGCAGCAGCTCCTGCGCCAGCCGGATATACACCACCGTCTTGCCGCTGCCGGTAACGCCCCGCAGCAGCGTGACCCCCGGTTCACCGCCCTCTATCTGCCGCAGCAGCGTGTCACAGACCCGCTGCTGCCCCTCATTCAGTGTTAAGTTTGTCGCCTTTACAGCATATTGCTGAGCGGAGATACGGTATTCCTCCTGCTCTCGGTACGCCACCGCGCCCAGCTGCTGCAGGCCGTTGACCGTCTGCCGCGCCGCGCCGGTGAAATACGTCAGGTCGTGCATAGCCGTCTCGCCGCTGCGCGCCAGAAAATGCACCACCTCCCGCCGCCGCTGGGATCTTCCCGCCAGCGACAGGGCTTCCTCCTCCGGGACGGCCAGACGAACCAGCGTTACCACCTTGTCCTGCACCTTCCGGTTCTGTTTCCGGTCGCAGCGCAGTGCACCGGCTCTGGCCATGCGCCGCAGCAGCAGCTCCACATCGTCGCCCAGCGCCTGACGCAGCTTGTCCGTAGACATTGCTTCGTCCTGCAAAAGGCGGCATACCGCCGCCTCCTGAGCCGTCGGCTCCTCAGGCTCGCGCACCAGCGTCCACGTCTCCCGGTAGTGATACCACACCGCCGTGGGAAGCACCGTCCGCAGCGCATCGTAGAATGTGCAGAAATACCGCCGCGTCATCCACAGCGTCAGCCGCAGCTCCTTCTCCGTTAGGATCGGCTCCTCGTCCAGCAGCGTGCGCACCGCCTTCAGCGGCTTGTCCGGCACCTCCTGCCGCAGGGACAGGATCACCGCCTCGCTGAGGCGGTTTCCCCGTCCGAAGGGCACCAGCACACGGCAGCCCACCTGCCCCGCCAGCTCCGGCGGCAGCAGGTAGTCATAGACCTTGTCGATGGCATAAGTCGCCGCTTGCACGGCGACCTTGGCGACTGTGGCCATATCAGTCCTCGTTATCCTCTTCCTCGATGACGGGATCGCTGACATACTGCCCCTGCGCCACCTCGTCAATGGCCAGCGTCACGGGCTTCTCGTCCAGATGCTGTCCGGTGACCTCCGCTTCGGCGGCGATCTGGCGAGCGCGCCGCGCCACCACGTTCACCATCATGTAGCGGTTGGGGATATACTGGGTCAGCTTGTTCATAGCGGGATAGAGCATAGACATAACGATCAATTCCTTTCCATAAAACACTTATTTCCTGCCCGCGCCCGTAGGCGCAGAGCCTGCTTACTTGCTGTTGAGCACGCTGTCGATCCGCTCGGCGGGCTTGCAGTGCTCGGCACACATGATGGCGCGCAGCTCGTTCACGGCGTTCTCCACCGTGTCGTTCACCACGAAGTAGTCGTAGTCCCTGGCCATTTCCAGCTCCACCTGCGCACGGAGCAAGCGCTTCTGCACCTTTTCCGGGCTGTCGGTGCCCCGGGCGGTCAGGCGGCGCTCCAGCTCCTTCCAGCTGGGCGGCGCAATGAAGATGCGCACCGTCTCCGGCCGCTTGGCGCACACCTGCATGGCGCCCTGGATCTCGATGTCCAGCAGCACATCCTTCCCCTGCTCCATGGCCTCGTCCACCAGCCGCATGGGTGTGCCGTAGAAGTTGCCTACGTATTCGGCGTACTCCAGAAACGCATCCTCTGCGATCATATTGCGGAACCGATCCGCGTGGATGAAGTGATAGTCCACGCCGTCCCGCTCACCCTCGCGGGGCGTACGGGTGGTGGCGGAAACGGAAAAATACAGGTCGTCCCGCCCCTCAAACAGCGCGTGGAGCACCGTGCTCTTTCCCACGCCGGAGGGTCCGGAGACAATAAACGTTTTTCCCATTGTATGCATGTGTCATTCCTCCTCAGTCATGTCGGCCACCGTCATGCCCAGACGGGGTGCCAGCCGCTCCGCCGCCAGTGCGGACAGCACCACATGGTCGCTGTCCATGATCAGCACGGAGGCCGTCTTGCGGCCGTAGGTGGCGTCAATGAGCATCCCCCTGTCCCGTGACTCCTGCACCAGCCGCTTCACCGGCGCGGAGTCGGGGCTTACCACAGCGATGAGCCGCTGCGCGGAGATCAGATTGCCGAAACCAATGTTGATAAACTGCATCCCGGCATCTCCTTATTCCATATTCTGTACCTGCTCGCGGATCTTCTCCACCTCGGCCTTCATGTTCACCACGTCCCGCGCCACGGTCAGGTCGTTGCACTTGGAGCCGATGGTGTTGCACTCCCGGTTGACCTCCTGGATAAGGAAGTCCAGCTTCCGACCAACAGGCTCGCTGCTTTGCAGCATGTCCCGCAGCTGGGCGATGTGGCTGCGCAGACGCACCGTCTCCTCGTCCACCGCCACTTTGTCGGCGAAGATAGCCGCCTCCGTCAGGATACGGCTCTCGTCGATGGTGGTGGATTGCAGCACCTCCTGCATCTTGGCCTCCAGCCGCTGCCGGTAGGCTGCCACCGTCTGGGGCGACTGTACCTCCACCTTGCCCACCGTCTCCTCGATGGTGTCCACGCGGGAGCCGACATCCAGCGCCAGCTTCTCGCCCTCCACCGTGCGCATGGCATTATAGGCGGCCAGCGCGTCGTCCAGCACGGCGCAGATATCGGCGGCGATGGCCTCCACGTCCTCCTCCGCCTTGGTAACAGTCAGCACGTCGGGGAATCTGGCCAGCACCTCCGGCGTGATCTCGCCGGGCAGCGTAAAGCGCTCCTTCAGCAGCGTCAAGGCATCATAATAGCCCTTGGCCAGCCCCTCGTTCACCTGCACCACCGCCACATCCGCCGCAGAGGTATCGATGGTCACAAACACATCCACCTTGCCCCGGGAAATGGCCTTCTGCACGCGGGTCTTGATGGCATCCTCCGCAAAGATGTACGCGCGGGGCAGCTTCACGGTGCAGTCCAGATAGCGGTTGTTGACGGAACGCACCTCCACCGTGATATCGCGTCCGCTGCGCATTTCGCGGGCACGGCCGTAACCGGTCATACTTTTGACCACGGGATCAACTCCTTCATTTTAGTAAACGGGGACTCCTCCCCGGTATTCACAGCTTCAGCAGAAACAGATCGGCACGCCGAAGGCGTTGCAGCACAGTGTAGCGCCGCACAGCCGCAGGCAGTCCCCGTTGCCGCAGGTTCCGGTGGTCACGTTGTCGTATCCCTCCGGCCGGTAGGCGGTGCTCCGCCCCTCCGCGATGTCCAGCGCCCGCTGGTATTCCTGATTGTCCGGATCCATGTTCACAGCGTTCTGATAATACCGCCGCGCCTCGTCCAGCCAGCCGCGCCGATAGCATATAGCGCCCTTGAGGAAGCTCCACTCGGCGTCGTGGTCGGTCATGGCGTTCAGCAGCTCCTCCGCCAGATTCAGGTTCCCCTGGGATATGGCCATGCGGATGCGCTGGTACCGGCTGCCGCCGGACTGGTACCCGGTCTGGTAGCCCGCCTGATAGCCGCCGTAGCCGCCGCTGTACCCGCCGGCACGCGCCGCCTTCCGCTGGGACTGCACCGCCTCGTAAGCCTCGTTGATCTCCTTCATGCGCTCCTGCGCCAGATCCGCCAGCGGGTTGTCGTGGTAGTTATCCGGATGGTACTTCCGCGCCAGATCGCGGTACGCCTTCTTTACTTCTTCATCCGTAGCGGTACTGGGCACGCCCAGCACCTGATAGGGATCACGCATAGTCCGTGTCCGCCTTTCCTATATCTTTCCGTCTCTGCCGCTTGCGGAACGTGCCGTTCAGCACCGCCGCACCCACGGCATACAGTCCCTCGTACACTGTGGCGCGGAGGACAGGGGTATACACACTCTCCGGCAGCAGTTCAAAGGCCGCCGCCATCGCCTGCACCGAGCCGTCCATGGTCTGTGCCAGCGCCTGTCGATCCGCCGGGCGCAGTCTGCCATCCTCCGGTGCGAACCGCAGCGCCAGCGGGTTGTAACTGCCGGTTTTCATGTCGCTGCGCAGATCGTCCGCCGCGTCGGTCAGATAGATCCACCGTCCCAGATGATACAGCAGCTGCTCCGTCACCCGGCGGCGCTTTTCCTCCGCGATCTCCCCCGCCGCCAGCGCCAGCAGCCGCGCAAAGGCGTCCGCCGGCTCATCCAGCGTCGGACAGCTTCCCCTTTCCAGTGCGGACAGCTCGTCCAGCTGCTGCCGCGCGCTCCGGTCGAACCACGGCAGCGCCTGCCGCGCCTTGCGGTACGCCCTGCCCAGCAGCGCCGAAGCCACCCGATATTTCAATCCGCCCCAGAAGCCGTGGTCGGCCACGCCGTCCCGCAGCTGCCAGTAGGTCAGTATCACGCTCATGTCCGCCGCCGTGTCCAGCGCCGGATCGCCCTCCGCACAGGGACAGCCCTTCACCGGATGGATCGCGCAGCGCCGGCACTCCGTCCCGCCCGCTCCGTCGGACAGCACCATGGCCAGAAACGTCAGGTCATAGTTCAGGATCATCCGCCCCACCAGACCGTACTGTTTTCCCAACGCATGGCACAGCCCGCAATAGGCAGCGCGAAACGCCTCCCGCTCCTGCTCCGACAGCCGCCGATCAGAGGGGCGCACATAGCCGAACATCTCTCAGAACACCCGCAGGATGTGGTAGGTCAGCAGCTCCTTGCGCCGGGCATAGCGGTCATAGACCACGCTGGGCACAAACGCCAGCGCAGCGGCGGCGATGGCGATACCGTAACGCCAGCCCTCTGCCAGTCCCTCCGACAGGAAGTACCCCAGCAGGAAGCACACCACCGGCAGCACATACACCAGCGCCACCACGCCCAGCAGCTTTCTGGTGCTGCTCTCCACCACCACTTTTTCGCCGGGCTGGGCGTTGGGGTCGTTCTTGGCGCGGGCTTTGATGGCCGCACCCGTCATGCCGCACCCGGCGCACTCCTCGCAGTCGTGCCCGCAGGCCGACTTCCGGGGCACGGATATCTCCGCGTACCCGCCGGGCAGCAGCTTTTCCACTGTTGCGATCTGTGTCATCGTATCACCTCTCTGCTCATGCCGCCGGGTGCGATGCCGCCGCGCCCTCCGTCGTCTCCGGCACGGTGGGTGCCACATCGGTGACTGTCACCGTCAGCTCATAGGTGCCCCGCACCGTCACGTCGTTAAAGCCGCTGATGGTCACTGTCACGGGGACTGTCACCGTCCCCTGACCCGTTACGGCGCTCATATCCGCTATCACCCGCAAATTCTCCGCCGTGACAGCCTCGATCTCCTCACTCAGCCCCCACAGCCGCACCGTCAGTCCGCCGTCGGGCGCAATGGCATACAGCCCGGACGGGAGCTTGTCGAATTCAATGCTTGTGGCCGTCAGGCTCTTTTCCTCGATGCCCTCCAGCGTAATATCCGCCGTGGCCACCTCGTTGCCGTTCACCAGCCATGTGCCGTCCGGCGGCGTGACCACATAGCTGTTCTGCTGGTGCAGCTCCAGGTCGTCCACATGCAGCGTGGCCAGCACCAGCTTGTCGATGGAGTCCAGCACGTCGGCCTCGCCGTTGAGCCGCACCGTCTTAGGCGTAATGTCACACTTGATGCTGTTCATGGCCGCGCCGGGTACGCCGGAGAACTCCACTGCCAGCTCCACCTCTCTGGTGGTCAGCACCGGAACCTTGGCCTGTATCAAGCTGGTGTTGGTGCGGATGTTGCTGTTCTCCACCGGGTTGCCGTCGTAGTCGTACAGCTGCACATCCACCGTCTGCACCACCGACCGGGTAGCGCCGCTGATATCCACCGTCAGCTTGGCACAGCTGACGTTCAGCAGGTCATCTCTCTGGGCGCGCAGCGTCAGCACCTCAGGATCCAGCACCACATCACCGGTGAAATATCCCTCGGCCACCTCGCCGACGACATGGCACTCCACCGGCACCTCTTTCGTATACAGCTCGCCCACCGTCACCGTGATCTGACTCAGGCTGGCCTTCTCCACACTGACGTTGGTGCGCACCACCCCGTCAGGGAAGCTGACTGTCCAATCCAGCTGGTGTACGCCCACGGAGTCGATGCTGGACGTGCTGGCGATGACCCGCACGTTGTCCCGGTTCATCTTCACCAGCTCCCGCTTGGGACCCCGTATCTTCAGATCGATGGTGGTGTCGTACCCCGACAGCAGCATCAGGTTCTTGTCCGCCAGTGTGGTATTCTCGCCGGAGAACTCCACAGGGATGTCCCGTATGGTCATTGTGCGCTCCGGCGCTCTTTCCAGATCCACATACAGCCACATGGCAATGGCCACCAAAATAGAGATAACGATCCGCACCACCTTGCTGCGGTTGAACCGGGGCTTTTCCTCCTCGGTGTTCGGCTCCCGATCAGACATCCATTCCGACATCGTCCTTATCCCCCTTTCTGTTCAGACCCAGTATCTCTGCCAGTGTACGGCGGGGCTTGTCCTCTGTCTCCTCCTCCGGCGGCATCAGCTCGTTGCGCAGCAGCTTGCCCAGCGTCTCCGGCATCAGGTGCCGCTTCAGCATTCCGCCGATGGCCACGGAGATGGAGCCCGTCTCCTCCGACACGATGACCACCACCGCGTCGGAATTCTCGCTCATTCCGATGCCCGCCCGGTGCCGCATGCCCAGGTCACGGCTCAGATTCACGTTCTTACTCAGGGGCAGCATGCAGCCTGCGCCCAGTATCCGCCCGTGGCGGATGATAACGGCGCCGTCGTGCATGGGCGCCTTGACGAAGAAGATGTTCTTCAGCAGCTCGGAGGACACGGCGGCATCCAGCATGGTGCCGCTGCGCACCATATCGTCCAGCCGGATATCCCGCTCGAACACGATCAGCACGCCGGTCTTGCTCTGGGACATCTCCTTGCAGGCCACCACCGTCTGGTCGATGGCCGTCTCCAGCTCCGACTGCTGCTTGGGGTCGTTGAACACCTTCAGCAGCTTGATGTTGCGGCTGCCCACCTTTTCCAGTATCTGCCGTATCTCCGGCTGGAACAGCACGATAATGGCCAGAATGCCCACCTGCACCAGATTCTTCATGATATAGGAGATGGCGTTCAGCTGCAATATATCCGCCAATCCCAGCACCAGCAGAAAGGCCACCACGCCCTTGAGGATATTCTCCGCGCGGGTGCTCTTGACCATCCGCAGCAGGCTGTACACCAGAAACGCGATGATGGCGATATCCAGCACATCCGAAATGCGGATCAGCAGTAAGTAGCTCCCAATATTTTCTAATAATGCCAATACCTTTTCCATGTTGTCACCCTTTCCGTTCGGGTACAAAGTACGCATAAAAATAGATAGTATCATTATATAAAAAACATTGGGAAAATGCAACAAAAAATTATGTGAACAGTTTTGCAGTTTAACGAAGAGTCTGCCCCAGCAGCCGCGCAAATTCCTCCACCTGCGCCGCCGTGTTGAAGGCGGAAAAGCTGCACCGCACCGTGCCCGTGTCCAGCGTCCCCGCCGTCCGGTGCGCCAGCGGCGCGCAGTGCAGTCCCGCCCGCACCGCCGCGCCCCGGGCAGCCAGCGCCTCGCCCAGCTCCTCGCAGTCCCAGCCCTCTGCCCGGAAGCTCAGCACCGCCGTCTGCGAATCATCATCCGGGCAGAAAAACACCTCCACGCCGGGCATTCCCGCCAGCCGCGCCGCCAACTGCCGCGTCAGCCGCCGCTCGTGGGCGGCGATACGCTCCGTGCCTCGCGCCTTCACGAAACGCAGTCCCTCCAGCAGCCCCGCAATGCCCGGCATATTGTGCGTTCCCGGCTCCAACCGATCCGGCAGCTGGTCGGGCATGACCTGCAAAAGCGACTGCGACCCGGTGCCGCCCCGCAGCAGCGGCTCCGGCTCCATGCCGCACAGCAGCAGCCCCGTCCCCTGCGGGCCGTACAGTCCCTTGTGTCCCGGCATGGCGACGAACGCCGCGCCCAGCGCCGCCATGTCCACCGGCAGCGTCCCCGCCGACTGGGAGGCGTCCAGCACGAAGGGCACACCCCTCTCCCGGCACAGCGCCGCAATGCGCTCCACCGGCAGTCGGCAGCCGAACACGTTGGACACGTGGGTGCAGATCACCGCATCCGCCGGCGTTTCCAGCGCCAGCGCGAACTGCCGAACCATCTCCTCCCGGTCGAAAAGCGGCGCGTCCGCCACCGTGATCTCCACGCCGGGGATGGCGTGCAGCGGCCGCGTCACCGCGTTGTGCTCATACCCGGAGATCACCACCCGGCCGCCGGGCTTCACCAGCGTCCGGATGGCGATGTTCAGCCCGTGGGTGGCGCTGGACGTGAACACCACCCGCTCCGGATCGGTCACGCCGAACAGCTCCGCCGCCAGCGTCCGGCACCGCAGATCCGTCTCCTCCGCCGCGCGGGTGGCCGGATAGCTCCCCCGCCCCGGAGAGGACAGCGTCCCCACCGCCCGGTACATGGCGCGCGCCACTGCTTCCGGTTTTTGCAGCGTGGTAGCGCCCGCGTCAAAATAGATCATAGCTCCACCTCTCTGAATCCGTCGTCCTCCCGGCAAAACACCTGCGCGGGCGCAAAGCCCGCCTCCCGCAGCAGCCGCAGTGCCGCCGCTGTCCGCTCTCTGCCCCGCAGCCGCAGCACATATCCGCAGCCCTTCCCCGTCAGTCCCATGGGCGCACGGGCGACAACGGCGTGGACACCCCGCCGCTCCAGTGCCTGTGCCATACGCTGGGCGTGGGTCACAGAGCGTGCGGTGATGAGATATTCCTCCATGCTGGCACCTCCTTTGTACTCATGCCATCGTATGCCCCGCACCCCCAAAGTGTGAAAAACGAAGCGCCGCTTTTAGGCCGCCTGGCATAAGAAAACATACGCCGTAAAAGGCACGTTTCGCGCAGCCCCGTCGTTGCGCCGCCTTGACAGACACCCAGTATGCCTGCGGCGACGCGCCTCGGCTCTGCACAAAACGCGCTCTTTTTCGGTGCGAAGCAGTTTTGCCAAAGTAAATTCGAGCTGAAATTGGCTGCAAAAACGCCCGCATGCTGACGCATGCGGGCGTTTTTTCGGTCGATTTCAGCCGGATAGACACAGGCAAAACCGTGTATTTTCTTGTGTCAGGCGGCCTAAAAGCGGCGCTTCGACACTTCGTCATTTGCAATTCTTCTGATAGATGGCATACAGCCCCTCCATCAGCAGGTACTTGTCGTACACCACGCGGTTGCGGCAGTACCTGGCGATCACCGGCGCGTTGGGGCCGGTAGCCACAATGGACGGCTCCGCGCCGTGCAGCGTCTCCCGGATGCGGTCGATCACGCCGTCCAGCATGGCCGCCGTGCCGTATACGATGCCGCTGCGCATGCACTCCTCGGTGTTCTTCCCGATCAGCTGCTTCGGGTGCTCCAGCGAGATGTTGGGCAGCTGCGCCGTGTGGTGGGACAGTGCATCCAGCGACAGCCGCACGCCGGGGAACATCAGTCCGCCCTCGTAGGTGCGCTTCTCGGAAATGTAGGAGATAATGGTAGCCGTCCCCATGTCGATCATGATAATGGGCACCGGGTACTTTTCCAGCGCGGAAACGGCGTTGGCCACGATATCCGCGCCCAGCTGCTGGCTGTTGAACTCCATGCGGATGTTCAGCCCCGTCTTGATGCCGGCGCCCACCACCATGGGCGGCTTGCCCAGCAGCCGCGTCAGCGCCTTTTCCATCATGAAATTCATGGGCGGCACCACGCTGGACAGGATCGCGCCGCTGACCTGGCGGATGTCGCAGCCGTACAGGGTAAACAGGTTCATCAGATCGATGCTGATCTGATCCGCCGTCTTGCGGCTGTCGGTGTCAATGGACGCCAGAAACTTCAGCTCCTTCTGCCTGTCGAACAGCCCTACGGATATGTTTGAATTCCCGATATCAATGGCCAAAAGCATGCTATGATCTCCTTCCTGCCCTTTTTGCTTATCATACCACGGTGCAGTCCGCTTTACAAGGCGAAAATGAACCCCGGCTTGTCGGCCGGGGTTCATCGCGCATCTTATTTCTCAATCCTGCGTCATGAAGGCGTCCGCCTCGTCCACGGTGTGCATGTGCTCCAGCATACGCACCACCATGTTGCTGTAGCCCCACTCATTGTCGTACCACGCGATGAGCTTGACGAAATCCTGATCCAGCGAGATACCTGCCGTCTCGTCGAAAATACAGGGGCAGGGATTGCCGATGAGGTCGGTGGACACCACCTGGTCGCGGGTATAGCCGATGACGCCCTTCATGTACGTCTCGGACGCATGGAGGATCTCATAGCAGATGTCCGCATAGGAGGCGGTCCTGCTGAGCCGCGCGGTCAGATCCACCACGGATACGTCCGCCGTGGGCACGCGGAAGGCCATGCCGGTCATCTTGCCCTTCAGAGACGGGATCACGCGGCCAACGGCCTTGGCTGCGCCGGTGGTGGTGGGGATGATGTTGTTGAGGATGGAACGCCCCGTGCGCCAGTCGCTGCCGCCGCGGGAGTCCACGGCCTTCTGCTTGGCGGTGGAGGCATGGATGGTGGACATCAGGGACTGCTCGATGCCGAACTCCTTGTGGATGACATAGGCCAGCGGCGCAAGGCAGTTGGTGGTGCAGCTGGCGTTGGAGATGACACGCATATCGCTGCGGTATTCATCGCTGTTGACGCCGAACACGAAGGTAGGCGTGGCGTCGTCCTTGGCCGGAGCCGTCAGGATGACCTTCTTGGCGCCGCCCTTGAAGTGGCGGGAAGCCTTCTCGGTGGTGTTGTTGGCGCCGGTGGACTCGATGATGTACTCTGCGCCGCAGTCCGCCCAGTTGATCATCGCCGCGTCGGACTCGCTGTAGATCTTGATCCTGCGCCCGTTGACGATCAGGTCGCCGCCGGCGTGCTCCACAGTGCCGGGGAAATTGCGGAATACGGAGTCGTACTTCAGCAAATACACCATGTAGTCCACATCCGCCTTGCGCAGGTTGATACCGCATACCTCGAAGCGTTCCGGATCGTCCGCCAGTATGCGCAGCACCACCCGTCCGATACGGCCAAAGCCGTTGATACCGATCTTAATTGCCATGTCAGTGTCCTTCCTTCGTTTCCCCGCCCTGGGCGGCTGTATTTGTTCCAGGTACATTATATCAGCTTATAAAAATTTGTCACTACAAAAGTGAAAAAATATTGCCAATTTTACCGCTAATTTTGCCGTTTTTCTGCCGGAAGATTCGATTTTTTCTCAATTCGAAACCAAATGTTCCATACATTTCAAACCTTATAAACATGCCGTTTCTGTCGTAATTTCATTCAGAATCACATGTCATACGCCAGACAGCACAAGGTCGGACGATCGTCCGGCCTTGTGCTTATGGAGGGTTCTGCGGGCGTCACAGAATGATGCAGATCAGTCCTCCGCCGCCCTCGTTGATGATGCGCTCCAGCGCCTGCCGCAGCTTTGCCTGCGCATCCGCCGGCATACGCTTCAGCTTCGCCTGTAAGTCCTCGCCCACGATCTCGTGGAAGCTGCGCCCGAAGATGTTGGACTGCCACAGCTTGCCGGTATCCCCCTCGAACTCCTGCAGCAGGTAGTTTACCATGTCCTCCGACTGCTTTTCGTTGCCCACGATGGGGGAAACCGTCGTCTCGATATCCGCCCGGATCAGGTGTATGGACGGCGCGCTGGCGCGCATCCGCACACCGTACCGTCCCCCCTGCCGCACGATCTCCGGATCCTCCAGATTCAGCTCCTCCACGCCGGGCATCACAATGCCGTAGCCCGTCTCCCGCGCCGCCTTCAGCGCCGGCGCGACCTTGTCATACTCCCGCTTGGCCTCGGCCAGCTCCCCTATCAGCTGCATCAGGTCGCCGTCATCGCCGACCTGCAGGCCGCTCTGCTGGCTCAGCGTCTCGAAGAACATCCGGCGCGGCAGCCGGATTTCCACCTGCGCCACGCCGCTGCCCAGGTCAATATCCGACGACGATGCGCTTTCCACGTTCTCTCCCTGCGCCAGAAGCGCCATGCACGGCTGTAAATCGGATATCCTTGTCAGCTGTGATGCTGCTTGGCTTATCTCCTGATACAGCCCGCTGCGTATGGGGTGCTCGCCAGACAGGGCGTCCACCCACGGCGGCAGGAACACATCCAGCTCCTGCAGGGGGAACTGATACAGCAGCTCGCGGATAATGCCGTTGATGTCCTCCTCCGTCAGCGCCAGACAATTGACGCACCGGCAGCCCACGCCGTATTTCTCCCGTATCTCCTCCGCTGCGGCGGCAGCGCGGGCGCTCTCCGGCTGGGCGGAGTTCATCAGCACCAGGAACGGCTTGCCGATCTCCTGCAGCTCCCGTATGACCCGCTCCTCCGCCTCCCGATAGTCCTCCCGCGGGATGTCCGTCACCGTGCCGTCGGTGGTCACCACCACGCCCACAGTGGCGTGGTCGGTAATGACCTTCCTCGTGCCGATCTCCGCCGCCTCCGTCATGGGTATCTCGTGGTCGAACCATGGCGTCATCACCATGCGCGGCGCCAGATCCTCGAACTGCCCCACGGCGGAATCCACCATGTACCCCACGCAGTCCACCAGCCGCACCGAGAAGGCCGCGCCCTCCTCCAGCCGGATCTGCACCGCCTCCTCCGGCACGAACTTCGGCTCCGCCGTCATGATGGTGCGTCCGGAGCCGCTCTGCGGCAGCTCATCCTGCGCCCTGTCGCGGCGATAGGCGTTGTCGATGTGCGGCAGCACCAGCGTCTCCATGAACCGCTTCACAAAGGTGGATTTCCCCGTGCGCACAGGCCCCACCACGCCGATATATACGCTGCCGCCGGTGCGCTGCGCCATGTCCTGATAAATGGACGTTGTCTCCTTCATAATGCCATCCTCCGAATCCTGTCTGTTGCCTTATATCTATGCGCGCACGGCGTCGTTTAGAATCTGCCGCCCAGAGCGGAAAATGCCCTTGTGTCCACGGGGAATTTGTGATAAAATTGACACAAAGTCGGGTACTGTGCAAGTTTTATGAATGCGGAGGCGAACACTGTGGAAGATCAGAATATAGATCGTCGCGTCAGAAAAACGAAAAAACAGCTGCGGCAGGCTTTGATGGATCTCATGTCTGAAAAGCCCTCCAAGTCCATCTCCGTCCGGGAGCTGGCGGAGCGGGCGGACATCAACCGCGGCACGTTCTACATCCACTACAAGGATGTTGGCGACCTGCTCCAGCGGTTGGAGGACGAGATGGCGGAGCGTCTGATCCTCGTGTGCAAAAAGTACGCTTACGCCAACACGGAGGTCAGCGCCTTCCCCTACCTGACGGAGCTGTACCGCTTCGCGCAGGACAATGCCGACCTGTGTCTGGTGCTGCTGGGTCCTAACGGCGACCGGGCGTACACCGAGCGGATCTGTTCCATTCTTCGCAGCTACTTCCTTCATGATTTCCTGTCCCGGTTCTACACCGGCAGCTCCGATCGGCTGGATCGCTTCTGTTCCTTTATCGTCTCCGGCAACCTGACGCTGACGCTGGACTGGCTGTCCGGCGGCATGAAGGAGTCGGCGGAGGAAATGGCGGCTCTGGCCGGTGCCATCATCATGGACGGCGTCCGGGCGATGTGATGTACTTGAATATGCAAAAAGGCGGCCACACGGCCGCCTTTTTATACTTTCTGTCGATAGCACCATTCCTGTCATTCCGAGAAGCAACTATTTCCGTGCCGAAAGGCGGCGCAAAAATAGCGGCATTATCAAAATACCACAACCAGCAGCATTTTGAACCGCTCCAGACCGAACACCGCGTGGGGATGGCGGGCGGGCATGAGGATGGACTCGCCCTCGTGGAGGATGTGCTCCACGCCGTCCACGGTGATGCGCCCCTCGCCGTCCAGACACAGCACCAGCGCGTCGCCGCCGGACTCGTGGGTGCTGATCTCCTCTCCCTTGTCGAAGGCGAACAGCGTAACGCTGACGGCGTCGTTCTGCGCCAGCGTCTTGCTGACCACCTGACCGGGCTGGTAGGCCACCTGCTCCTTCATGGTCAGAACGGTGGCAATGTCGTAATTCTTCATCATGGCCGAAAGCTCCTTCCTTGATGATGAAAGAGGGCGGCTGATGCCGCCCTCCCAGCCTGTCGATAAACCTGCACGGTCACGCATATCGGAGGGAAGGATAGTGTGAAAGGGAACCGTCAGGGTTCCCTTTCGCGTTCAATCACCCGCCGCAGCGACCAAAATCGCAAAATAAAATGCAGTTTTTTATTTTGCGATTTTGCAGGCAGCTTGTCGAAAAAGTCCGGATGGACTTTTTCGACAAGCTGAGAGGGCGGCTGATGCCGCCCTCCCGTTTTGCACTTACTTACCCAGCGCCGCCTTGAGAGCGTCCACGCGGTCAGTCTTTTCCCAAGCCACGCCCAGCTCCTCACGACCCATGTGGCCGTAGGCCGCCAGCTGGCGGTAGATGGGCTTACGCAGGTCGAGATCGCGGATGATGGCGGTGGGGCGCAGGTCAAAGACCTTCTCCACAGCGGCCTCCAGCTCACTGTCGGCCACCACGCCGGTGCCGAACGTCTCCACCAGCACGCTGACGGGACGCGCCACGCCGATGGCGTAGGCCAGCTGCACCTGGCACTTGTCGGCAAGACCGGCAGCCACCACGTTCTTGGCCACCCAGCGGGCGGCGTAGGCCGCGGAGCGATCCACCTTGGTGGGATCCTTGCCGGAGAAGGCGCCGCCGCCGTGGGGCGCGCTGCCGCCGTAGGTATCCACGATGATCTTGCGTCCGGTCAGGCCGGCATCGGCGGCGGGGCCGCCGCTGACAAAGCGGCCGGTGGGGTTCACATAGATCTTCGTCTCGCCGTCCAGCAGCTCGGCAGGAACAGTGGGCTTGATGACCAGCTCGATCATATCCTTGCGGATCTGCTCCAGCGTCACGTCAGGGCTGTGCTGGGTGGACAGCACCACGGTGTCCACCCGAACGGGCTTGCCGTTCTCGTCGTACTCCACGGTGATCTGGGTCTTGCCATCGGGACGCAGATAGTCCACCAGACCCTGCTTGCGCACGTCGGTCAAGCGCTTGGCCATCTTGTGGGCGATGGAGATAGCCAGAGGCATCAGCTCCGGCGTCTCGTTGCAGGCGTAGCCGAACATCATGCCCTGGTCGCCGGCGCCGTTGTCCAGCTCGCTCTTGCCGGTGGACTTCGCCTCGTAGCTCTTGTCCACACCCAGCGCGATATCGCCGGACTGCTCGTCGATGTTGGTGATGACGGCGCAGGTATTGCCGTCAAAGCCGCAGTCGGAGGAGTTGTAGCCGATGTCCAGCACCACCTGCCGGGCGATCTTGGGGATATCCACATAGCAGCTGGTGGTGATCTCGCCCATGATATGGATCAGGCCGGTGGAGGCGCAGGTCTCGCAGGCCACGCGGCCGTTGGGATCCTGCTCGAAGATCGCGTCCAGAACCGCGTCGGAGATCTGGTCGCAGACCTTATCGGGATGTCCCTCGGTAACGGATTCAGAAGTAAACAGATGTCTTGCCATGGTTTTTTTCTCCTTTCAGCTTTGAGAAATGCAACAAAAAAGCGCTCTGTCCGAATCGACAGAGTGCTGTATCTCTTGCTCTCCTCATCTTTCGATTCGTTCGTCGGATTTGGCACCTTGAAAAAACAGGTTGCCGTGGCTTCACAGGGCCGATCCCTCCGCCACTCTTGATAAGGTATTCACTTGTACTATATATTGTAGCATCTTTTCCGCCGTTGTCAATAGGGTTTCCTGAAATTAAAAAAGTATTCATTTTTTCCCGTTTCCGGGAAATACCGCCACGATCACGCCAGCAGCTCCGCCAATCCCACCATCACCGGCATGGTCACGGCGGAAATCGCCGTCTGCACCGATACCAGCGACGAAGCCAGCTCCGTGTCCTTGCCGAACCGGGCGGCGAACATGCTCAGCAGCGCCGCAGGCGGCGCGCTGGCCGCGATGAGCAGCACCAGCGTCAGGTCGTGGGGCACCCGCAGCGCAAGGCATATCCCCAGCGACACCAGCGGCAGCACCACCAGCCGCAGCACCAGCGTCACCCATGCGCTGGCGCCCCGCAGCGCCCGGCGAAAGTCCGCGTGGCTGAGCTGATAGCCCACCACCAGCATGGGCACCGGCGTATTCAGCTCGGACAGATAGCGCACGGGAACCATCAGCATCTCCGGCACCGTAATGCGGCACAGATACAGCGCCATGGCCGCTGCCACGCTGATCACGCCGGGGTTCAGCAGCAGCGGCTTCAGCCGCAGCTGGCTGCGGTCGCCGGTGACGGCGTACACGCCCCACGTCCATGTGAGCACCGTGAACACGATCACATACGCCGAGCCGTAGAAAATGCCGATGCTGCCCAGCATAGCCGCCATCAGGGGATAGCCGATAAAGCCGCAGTTGGAAAACACCGCGGCAAAGCGCAGGTCGCCCTGCTGCTGGGTATCCCCATCCCGGATCAGCAGCACAGCCACCACGATGAACACCACGTGCAGCAGCAGCGAAACGCCTGTCACCAGTCCGAAATTCCGCAGCGTCTCCCGCTCCAGAGGCCGCTGGAACGCCACGATCATCATGCAGGGGGACACCACGTACATCACAAGGTTGCTCATGGCCGTGGAAGCGCGGTCGTCCAGTATCTTCACCTTGCCCAGCACAAAGCCCACCACCAGCAGCAGGTACAGCGTAATGATCTGCTGGCCTACGGTAAGAAACGACTGAAGCATGGGTATTTCCTCTCTTTCACGCAGAATAACACCGCCCAGTGTATCACAAAACCGGGCGGTGTCAAGAAAAATCATCGCTGGACAGTGCCCTGTCCCTTCACCTGTCGTCCGCTTCCCGTCCCACCGACCTCTCCGTAGAAAAGCCGTCGGGGTAGCGGCGCTCCAGCTTCTCCAGATTGGCGCGTAGGATGTCCTCCAGCGGCATTCCCAGCGCCGTGGCCGCCTCCGCCAGATACCACGCCACGTCGCCCAGCTCTCCGGCCAGGTGCTCCCGATCCAGCGCGTGCCCCTGCGCCAGCCACTTCTTCACGATGTCGATGGCCTCGCCGGACTCGCCGCACAGCCCCATAACGCTGTTGATGAGCACGTCCTGTTCGGTCAGCTTCGGGTTCAGCGTCGCCATGGCGCGCTGCTGGTATTCGTTGATGGTCATATCCCGCTCCCCTCCAACAGCGCCGGTATCTGCCGCAGATCCGTGACCTGCCATGTAACGTCCGCGCCCTCCGGCGCACCGGGACGGCGGTAGTAGCAGGTCTTCATGCCGTACTGCCTGCCGCCGGCCATGTCGGAGGTCAGCGAGTCGCCGATGATGACGCATTTCTCCGGCGGCAGGGGCGCGACGCGCCCCTCGTTCAGCTGTGCGAACGCCCCGTCAAAGAACGCCGCCGCGGGCTTGGACGCGCCCAGACGCTCCGAGATGAAGAACCAGTCGAAATACCGCTTCATCCCCGCCAGCTCCAGCCGGTGGAGCTGCTGGTCATAGGGGCCGTTGCTGGCCACAGCCAGCGGGTATTTCCCGTGGAGCGCCTCCAGCAGCTCCATAGCGCCGGGCACGGGGATGGCGCAGTCGTACAGGGCGGCGCGGAAATACGTTTCGAACACCGTGCCGTCAAAGTCGATATCCAGCGCGGCGAACACGTTGTTCCAGCGGATGCGTTCCAGCTCCGCGAACGTCAGCGTTCCCTGCTCGATCTGCCGCCACAGCTTTCCGTTTTCCCGGTGGAATATCTCCTCCATATACGGCTCATAGGGCTTCAACCCGAAGTGGGCGAAGCCCTCCCGCATGGTCTGGCGGATGTACTCGTCAAAATCCAGCAGCGTATTGTCAATGTCGATGAACACAAGCTCCATAGGATACCTCACAGGAAGAATTTCCGGTGCAGCGACCGGCGCAGGGGCTTGCTGACGGCGATGACCAGCAGCATGGCACCCAGCACCACACCCACCGCCAGCGGATAGATCGACCACAGGAACGTGTCGTGCAGGCCGAAGGTCAAGTTCAGCAGGAACTCCACCAGCACCGCAAGGCCGCCGGACAGGATCAGCGCTCCGCCGCAGATATACAGCGCCCCGCCGGGCAGGTATTTCAGCAGCGTCACCATGGCGCACACCAGCAGCGCCGCCGCGCCGGTGACGGGCAGGGCGAAGGACAGATACCAGTGTCCGCCGGTGGCGTAGTTCACATACAGCAGGAACAGCGCAATGGCCGCAAAGTCCACCGGCACGAAGATCACCGGGTCAGGCCGCTTGAACCACATGGGCAGCGCCGCCAGAATATACAGCAGCGCAAGGCCGCCCACCACAAAGCCCGACCAGATGATGCGGCCGTTGATGCGCCAGTCGCACAGCACGGAGATCACCGCCGGCAGCAGCATGCACACCGACACCACGAACATCACGCCGATGCGGCTGACCTCCTCGTGGCGGGGATGCTCGTCCGGGGGATAGGGCGGCTCGCCCTGTCCGCAGGGCAGATCGGGATGAAAGACGCGTGTGCCGCACAGCGGGCACACCCGCTCGCTGTCCGCCAGCTCCACGCCGCATTTGATACAATACATGGACAAAAACTCCTTTCCCTCCGCCTCAGCGCTGGTTGCTCTCCACCTTCACCGGCAGTCCCAGCCGGTGGAGCACCCGATAAAACCGGTATTCCAGCTCCGGCTCCTGAATGCTGCGGATGCAGTTGATATACACCGTGTCGCCCCATGTGACGACGCCGCAGTCGTGGGGTGCCCGCGCCTGCACGCCGATGATAAAGTCCATCCGCTGCACATAGGGCACCATCACCTCCGGCAGCTCCACCCTGCCCAGATTGGACAGGCACAGGCAGGACTTGCACTCGCCCACGGCGTCGAACACCGCTTTCATGGCGATGTTCTTGATGAACAGCGGCATGACCCGCAGAATGGGTGAGCGCTCACTGGCCACGTTTGCCGCGAACTTCGCCCGCATGGTTCGCCGGTTGTTCTCCAGCCCCATCTTGTGGTGGACGAGGCTGCACAGCTCGGAAAAGCTGCAATCGCCCATACGCGGGTCGATCTCCGGGGTGATATAGGATGCAAAGTTCCGCAGCGACCTGCTGGGGAACAGATTCCGCAGGTTCACGGGGATCAGCACCTTCACCGGCTTGCGGTGGCGGACATTGGGCACCTTCTCCGCCTGCAGCTCCCCAATAGCCTGCATCATGGCGGCGCACAGCAGCTCCGTCACGGACACGCCGTGCTCCTTGGCGCAGGCACGCAGCTTCTCCGCCGGGATCATCATGGTCACAAGGTTCTTATAGCCGTCCCGCTCCGGCGTACCCGACAGGTGGTACGCCGTGGACTCGGCGCGGCTGGCGGTGACATCCCCGGCGTAGCGGGCGAAGCTGTCCTCCAGCTCCTCCGGCGACGGCTCCTCCAGCCGCCCCAGCACGCCCTTTTCCGCCGGGACGGACAGTCCGTATTTCTCGCTGAGGTACTCTGCCAGCAGCGTTTTAACGAACACAAGCGCGCCGGTGCCGTCGGTCAGCGCGTGGAAGAACTCCACCGCCACCCTGTTTTTATACACCAGCACCCGGAAGGCGCACTGCCGCACCTCGTGGAAGGGCGCGTGCGCCAGCGGGCAGCTCTTCTCCGGCTGGATGGACGGGGTCTTGGGTATCTCCTCCAGATAGTACCAGAACACGCCCCGCCGCAGGCGCACGGCAATGGACGGAAAGCGCCGCGCCGTCACATCCAGCGCCGAGGCCAGCACCGCGGTGTCGATAGGCTCCGTCAGCGTGACGGAGATACGGAAAAAGTTGTTCCAGTTGCGCCGCTTGGCGGCGGGGTATATCTTGGCGGCGTTATCCAGCCGCATCCAGCGCAGGCTCCGCGCCGGGGACAGGTTCTGGGTCAGGAAACGGTTGATCTCCTCCATATCCTGCTCCATGTTCTCCTGCAAGCAATAGAGCACATAGGCATGCCAGCGTCCCGACGCGATGATGAGCTTGCTGCGGCAGCCGGCCGCCTTCAGCCGGTCATGCAGGGCGCGGGCATCGTCCAGCAGTATCTCGTCGCCTCCGGCAAACAGCAGAGACGGCGGCAGGCCGGTCAGGTCGCCCCGCACCGGTGAGCACAGAGGGTCGGTGGGGTCCTGTGTGTAGCATTTGGCGTAAAACTCCAGCAGTTCCTGTGTCAGGGACGGGTCGTTGTCCCGGTTTGTCTCGTAGGACGCGCCGGAGCCGGTGAGATCCACCCACGGGGATATCCCGATCAAGCCGCAGGGCAGCTCGCGCCCCAGCTGCTTGAGCTTCAGGCTCAGGGCGTAGATCAGGCCGCCGCCGGCGCTCTCGCCGCACAGCAGGATCTGGTGCGGTGCATAGCCCTTTTTCAGCAGGTAGTCGAAGGCCGTCAGCGCGTCCTCCACCGCCGCCGGGTACGGATTTTCCGGCGCCAGACGGTACGCCGCGCAGAACACGCGCACGCCGCACTCGCTGGCCAGCGTCGCGGCGAAGCCCTTGGCGTAGTCCAGACTGCCGCAGGTATAGCCGCCGCCGTGGAGATACAGCACCACGCCGCTGCGCCGCTCGTCCTTGGGCATGACCCACGCGCCCTGAAAGCGCTCGAAATCGTGGTCGCGGATCAGTACCTCCCGCTTGTGGAGGGCGCTCATCAGCTCGCCCAGCTTGTCCTGCCCCTTGCGGGTCACCTCCAGCGAGCAGCCCGCCACGAAGGGCTTGAAGAAATTCAGTTGTGAACGTACCAGCTTTGCCGACAGTTCCATAGTGGTCGTCCCTTTCCTTATAGCTAATAAATTATTATAGCATATTGGATAAAAGTTGTAAACAAGTTGAAAAAAGCTGCTTGAGTTTTTCCGTACCAACGGCGGTTTTGCTCTTTTCTTTTTCGGCAGGCTGTGCTATAATAAGACGATTTAAGCAAAAGCGGGGTGAAGCCATGGAATATCTGTCCCACAGTCCGGAGGAAACGGAGCGCATCGGCGAAACGCTGGGCAAAACGCTCCGCCCCGGCAGCGTCGTGGCCTACCGCGGCGGTCTGGGCATGGGCAAGACCGCCTTCACCCGCGGGCTGGCCAGAGGGCTGGGCTGCGCCGGCCGCGTCACCAGCCCCACCTTCGCCATCGTCAATGAATACAGCGGCACAGTGCCCCTGTTCCACTTCGATATGTACCGGCTGGGCAGCTCGGACGAGCTGTTCGACATCGGCTGGGAGGACTATCTTATCCGCGGCGGCGTGTGCGCCGTGGAGTGGTCGGAGCGCGTCACCGACGCGCTGCCGGAGGACACCCTGTGGGTGGATATCGCCCGCGGCTCCGGTGAAAATGACCGCATCATCACCATCACAGGAGGCGAGACACGTTGAAAATACTGGCTTTGGAGACATCCGCCAAGAGCGTGTCCGTGGCTGTGACGGAGGACGGCGTGCTGTTGGCGCAATCCTATCAGAACCGGGGACTGACCCACAGTGTCACCCTGATGCCCCTGCTGGACGCCATGCTGCAAAGCGCCGGTCTGACGCTGGACGATATCGGCCTTGTGGCTGTGACCCACGGCCCCGGCAGCTTCACCGGTCTGCGCATCGGCGTATCGGCAGCCAAGGGGCTGGCCTGGGCGAAGGGGCTGCCCTGCTGCGGTGTGTCCACGCTGGCGGCTATGGCCTACGGCGTCGGTGATTTCAACGGCCTGATCGTGGGCGCCATGGACGCCCGGCGGCAGCAGGTATACAACGCACTTTTCAAGGCGGAAAACGGACGGATCATCCGGCTGTGCGACGACCGCGCCGTCTCCTGCGAATATGTGGCGCAGGAGCTGCGAGACGCCTATCCCTCGGAGAACGACATACTCATCGTCGGCGACGGGGCTGAGCTTTTATACAAGCATCTTCAGGCCTTCGGCATCCCCTGCCGCATGGCCTCCCCCCTGCACCGGTATCAGAGTGCCGCGGGCGCGGCGCTGGCAGCGGAAGCGCTGGCGGCACAGGGGCGGCTCTGCTCCGCGCAGGAGCTGCAGCCGGTGTATCTGCGGCTCAGCCAGGCCGAGCGGGAGCGGCTGGCCAAGGGGCTTCCGCTGACGGCGGAATAACGTCTCCCACATACGAGCGTACCCATTGAATTTCATATATACGGAGGAGAACACTATGTACAGCAGTAAGGTTCACATTATGGATCATCCCCTGGTGGCGCACAAGCTGACCATCATGCGGGACAAGAACACTAGCGTCAAGGATTTCCGTGAGCTGGTATCCGAGATCGGTATGCTCATCACCTACGAGGCCACCCGCGATCTGCCCCTGACCACCAAGCACATCGAAACGCCCATCTGCGAGATGGACGCACCCACGCTGGCAGGCCGCAAATTCGTAGTCGTTCCCATCCTCCGTGCCGGTCTGGGTCTTGTGGACGGCGTGCTGCGCATGGTTCCCTCCGCCCGTGTGGGACACATCGGCATGTACCGCGACGAGGAGACGCTGGAGCCGCATCCTTACTTCTGCAAGATGCCCAAGGACGTGGCCGAGCGCGACGTGCTGATCGTGGATCCCATGCTGGCCACCGGCGGCTCCGCTGCCGAAGCCATCGGCGAAATGAAGAAGTTCGGCTGCAAGCACATCAAGCTGATGGTGCTGGTGGCAGCGCCCGAGGGCATCGCCCATATCCAGAAGCTGTATCCTGACGTGGACATTTACGCCGGTGCGGTGGACGAGAAGCTCAATGAGAACGGCTACATCGTCCCCGGTCTGGGCGACGCCGGCGACCGTATCTTCGGCACCAAGTAAACACACGAAAAAAACAGACCCCCACGGGGTCTGTTTTTTTGCGCGAGAAAAGACCGCCCGCAGGCGGTCTTTTCGTTATCTGCTTATTCCGCGGACTCGGCGGGGTTCTTCACGGGAACCAGCTCGCCCATGACCACGTAGCGCGCGTTGTCGAAGTCATAGTCACAGGTGCTCAGCGTCAGGATATTGCCCGTGGGCGCACCGTAGCTGGACTTGAAGGTGGAGTTCTGGATGCACTCCTGAATATAGCTGTCGCTGAGGGTCAGGGAGTATACATCCGCGTCATGCTCCACGATGCAGCCGGCGAACAGGTTGACCTTATAGGTCTGGCTGGGCGTGTAGAGATAGAAGTACGGGTGGATATCGTAATAGTACTGCTGCTTGTAGTTCATCAGAGAGGCGAACATCAGGCCGGTCTTCATGTTGTGACCGTAGATGATGTTGTTCTGAGAGGTGAAGTCAGAGTTGCAGCGCCAATCCAGGAACACGGTGCCGTTCTTGTTGTTGTTTCCGTCGATGTCGCGGTACAGGTAATACTCGCCACCCTCGTCGGAGGTCTGCACGATGGGGTACTTCAGCACGGTGTCGGCACAGTATACATAGCCCACCACGTCAGGGTACTGCGCCTGCATCTTGTCGAAGTTTACGATGATACTCTCCCGATCGGGCTCCTTGGGCTTCTCGTCCTTCTTTGACTCGCCGCTGTTGTCGGTACCCGTTCCGCTGCTGTTGGCATCGGTACCGGGAGTATTGGGATCAGGCGTAATAAAGCTGTTATTGATCTCGTTCTGCTTGTTCTCCGCGCTCTTCTGATCTTTCAGATACGTGATGATCTTTACGGACGAGAACACAAGCACGCCCAGCAGAACGATCAGCACAGCATAATAAAGCGCCTTGCCGTTCTTTCTGCGTTTTCTGCGCCGCCGGTTATTGGTATCGACGGGCTGCAGCTCCGTGCTACGTGTATCCCTCTGCAAACGGGATCCTCTGGGTGTATCGTTCATGGTACAAGCCTCCTTGTCGTTGGGTATTGTAGCAGGTTTTTTCGTGTATTGCAAGGGACATAAACAAGCTGTAATGAAATTGTAACAGTTTGCTTTACATCCTAAGAAAAACGTATTAGAATAGAAGTGTTATCTATTATCTGAGACGGCGGAGCGTCTGATTCCGTTCCGTCCCACAGAAAAGGAGAATCGCTATGATCTACTTTAACAGCGACTATCTGGAGGGCGCGCATCCCGCCCTGCTGGAAAAGCTCAACGAGACGAACATGGTGCAGACCGTGGGCTACGGCGAGGATGAATACTGCGCCGCCGCCCGGGAGAAGATCAAGGCCGCCTGCCAGGCACCGGAGGCCGACGTTCACTTCCTCGTGGGCGGCACCCAGACCAACACCACGGTCATCGCTGCCATCCTGCGGCCGTGGCAGGGCGTGCTCTCCGCCGTCAGCGGTCACATCAACTGCCACGAGGCCGGCGCCATTGAGTCCACTGGTCACAAGGTCATCACCCTGCCCACCACCAACGGGAAGATCACCGCACAGCAGGTGCGGGACTACGTAGAGTGGCACAAGCACGACGAATCCACCGAGCACATCGTCCAGCCGGGCATGGTGTACATCTCTCACCCCACCGAGGGCGGCACGCTGTATACCAAAGCCGAGCTGACCGAGCTGTATGGCACCTGCCGGGAGTACGGCCTGCCCCTGTTCATCGACGGCGCCCGTCTGGGCTACGGTCTGATGGCCGATGAGAGCGACATGACGCTGCCGGAGCTTGCCCGTCTGTGCGACGTGTTCTACATCGGCGGCACCAAGGTGGGCGCCCTGTTCGGCGAGGCCGTGGTCATCATGAACGAGAGCCTGAAAAAAGATTTCCGCTTTATCATGAAGCAGCGGGGCGGCCGCATGGCCAAGGGTCGTCTGCTGGGCGTGCAGTTCGATGCCCTGTTCACCGACGATCTGTACTTCAAGATCTCCCGCCACGCCATCGAAATGGCGCATCAGATCCGGGACATCTTCGTGTCGGCGGGCTATCCCCTGCTGTTCGACTCCCCCACCAACCAGCAGTACCCCATCATGCCCGACACGGAGCTGGCCGAGATCGGCAAGCGCTTCGGCTATGAGTACTGGGAGCGGGTGGACGCCGACCATTCCGGCGTGCGCTTCTGCGCAAGCTGGGCCACGAAGCAGGAGCATGTGGATGCCCTGCGGGAGGCCGTCAACGCCCTGAAGAAGTGAGCCTTCTTCCGCTGTGGTAAAGCATATCCCATATAGCTGAAATGCACCTTAAAGATACGCAAAAAATTTCCCCGACGGTGTCGGGGAAATTTTTTTGCTCTGTTTACGCCTTGGGGCCTGCGGCCACGACCTCGGCGCTCATGTGGGTGTACTTCTTGAAGTTCTCCACAAAGCTGGCGGCCAGCTTCTTGCAGCTTGCCTGATACGCGGCCTTGTCCTCCCAGGTGTTCTCCGGGATCAGCAGCTCGGAGGGCACACCCTCGATGCTGGTGGGCACCTGCACGCCGAAGGTGGGATCGGTGACGAACTGGCTCTTCTCGATCTCGCCGGTAAGGGCGGCGGTGACCATGGCGCGGGTGTAGCTGAGCTTCATGCGCTTGCCGGTGCCGTTCCAGCCGGTGTTGACCAGATAGACCTTGGCGCCAGCCTTCTCCACCTTGTCCGCCAGCATCGCGGCGTACACGGAGGGATCCAGCGGCAGGAACGGCTCGCCGAAGCAGGTGGAGAATGTGGGCACCGGCTCGGTGACGCCGATCTCCGTACCGGCGACCTTGGAGGTGAAGCCGGAGACGAAGTAGTACATGGCCTGGTTCTTATCCAGCTTGCTGATGGGAGGCAGCACGCCGTAGGCATCCGCCGTCAGGAAGATGACGGTCTTGGGGACGCTGGGGCTCATGCCGGACAGCTCGGCATTGGGGATATACTCCACGGGATAGCCCACGCGGGAGTTGACGGCCAGAGAATCGTCGTCGAAGTCGAACTCGCGGGTGTCGGGATCCATCACCACGTTCTCCACCAGAGCGCCGAACTTGATGGCGTTGTAGATCTCAGGCTCGCCCTCGGGGCTGAGGTTGATGCACTTGGCGTAGCAGCCGCCCTCGAAGTTGAACACGGAATCGTCCGCCCAGCCGTGCTCGTCATCGCCGATGAGCATGCGGTTGGGGTCGGCGGACAGGGTGGTCTTGCCGGTACCGGACAGGCCGAAGAACACGGCGCTGTCGCCGTTCTTGCCGATGTTGGCGGAGCAGTGCATGGGGAACACGCCCTGCTTGGGCAGCACATAGTTCATAACGGAGAACACGGACTTCTTGATCTCGCCGGCATACTGGGTGCCGCAGATCACCACCTCGTGCGCCTCGTAGTCCACCAGGATGGCGGCCTCGCTGCGGGTGCCGTCGATCTCCGGGATGCACTTGAAGCCGGGAGCGGCGATGATGGTGTAGTCCTCGTGGAAGTCCTTCAGCTGCTCGGCGGTGGGACGGCGCAGCAGCTGGTGGATGAAGAGGTTCTGGCTGGCCAGCTCATTGACGATGCGGAAGGCCTTGGTATACTTGGGATCGGCGCCGGCAAAGCCGTCGAAAATAAAGATCTCCTTGCCCTGCAGATAGGCGATGACCTTGGAGCGGATGGCGTCGAACTTCGCCTTCTCGATGGGGCGGTTCACCTTGCCCCAGGCGATGTCGTCATGGACAGCGGGAGTATCGACAATGAACTTGTCGTTGGCGCTGCGGCCGGTGTATTTACCGGTCTTGACCACCAGCGCGCCGGTGTTGGACAGAGTGCCCTCGCCGCGGCAGAGCGCATGCTCGGTCAGCTGCGCGGGAGTGAGATTGCGATAGACAGCCTTGGCATTGATGATGCCCAGCTTTTCCAGTCCGTAAGTTTCCATTTGCAAAACCTCCTGTGTAAAATGTCATCGCGCCGGAAATGGCGCGCTGCTTTCTTGTACGTTGATTATACCATACGTTTAGGACAATTAACAGTCCTTTTTTGCATTTTTCCTAAAAATTTTTCTGTCAGCCTGAAAGTTTTTTATCATTTCTTCAGCTGCGGAGGGAACATACCGTTCTCACTCCAAAAAAATTTCCTTTACGAAAGGATACCACCGCGCTGTAATAATGTCAATTTGGCAATTTTCTGTTTTTATGGAGCTGCGCGCCATGGCAAAGAGTACACCTTACATAAAATACCCGCCCGGCCTGCTGCGTGAGCCGCTGACGCCCATCCGCAGACCGGACGCGGCCATGGCGATGCAGGTAAACCGACAGTCGGTTGCATTTTCCCGCCGGTCTGGTACAATGGCAGCGAGGTGATCACTTTGGACAAACAGCTTCTCGGCGCTTTTATCGCCGAAAGGAGAAAGCAGCAGGGCATGACGCAGGCGGCGCTGGCGCAGGCGCTGCATGTGACGGACAAGGCCGTAAGCAAATGGGAGCGCGGGCTCAGCTATCCCGACGTGACTCTTTTGCAGCCTTTGGCGGATGTTTTCCGCCTGAAGGTGGACGACCTGCTGACCTGCCGCAGCGAAGAAAGTGAGGTACACATGGCAAACAACTCCCCTTCCCCGCAGCGCGAACAGGCGAACGGCTCCCCGGCTGTACAGTCGGTGCTGACCATCTCCACAGAGAACACCCAGCGGCAGAAACGACGGCAAAGACGGATCGCCGCCATCGCCGCGCTGGTCATAGTCCTTATCGCGGTACTGGTAGTCTTGCAGCACGACGGCGCTCTGTTCACAGCGCAGCGAACCGTGTCGCCGGACGGCTCTCTGGTCTTGTCGGTATACCGGGACAGGCTGATCGGCGGGTCATACAGCGTTCTGTCAGATACACCGCTGTATATAGAGGATTCCCGCTGCCCATACTGCGGGCGTGGCTCCGGCCAGAAGCGGACGCGGCAGCCGCTGGATGAGCGGATCGCCTCCGTCATCGGTCTGCAATGGTCGCCGGACGGGCGGTATCTCCTGATCCAGGGTAAAGCACGCTCCGCGGCACCGGCCTGCTGGGAGCTGTGGGACTTTGCGCCGGACGGCACGGACGACCCCGTGCGGCGGAAGGATATTTCCACGGATATTCTGGTGCAGCTGTCCGGCCACAAGGGCGAAACCGTTTCCTCTCCCCTGCTGCCGGCGCTGCCCGGTGTATCGGCGCGCAGCTGGGTGCCGCATGTGGCGCTGTTCGCCCCTCAGTGGACAAACGGGTACGCGCTGACAATGGCCTACAGTTATGAGGGCACCGACGGCGTCCGCCGCAGCGGTACGCTGCTGTACGACGCGGCCGCCGGATCGGTACGCTCCGTCACCGGCGGTACATAAGCAAAAAGCAGCCCCCAGCCGTGGCTGGGGGCTGCTGCGTATTGTGGGAATTACTCCTCGTCCTCGCTGTCCTCGGCGGCAGCGGCCAGATCGCTGAGATCAAACTCCAGCTTGGCGCCGCAGTTGGGGCAGACGACCTCGCCGTCCTCCAGGACGGACTCGTCGAAGTAGACCTCCTCCTCGCACTCGGGGCAGGTGGTCACGAAGCACTCCTCTTCCTCGTCGTCTTCGTCCTCGTCCTCATCGTCGTCCAGCGCGAAGTACAGGGTTTCCTCCACGTCGCTGAGGTCGTCGCTGACGGCGTCCAGACCGTCCTCCACGTCGCACAGCTCATCGTCGATTTCGGCGAACTTCTCGGCCATATCGTCCAGAACGTCGATAATGGCGGCGATCAGCTTGCCTTCCTTGCTGTCGGTGTCCAAGTTCAGGCCCTCGGCCAGACCCTTCAGATATGCTACCTTTTCAGAGATCTCCATAGTTGGCTCCTTTCTGTACTCGGTCAATTGGTTGACTAACTTACTTGCAGCGGCTCAGATACTCGCCGGTGCGGGTGTCGATGGTGATCTTGTCACCGACGTTGATGAACAGGGGCACCTTCACCTCGGCGCCGGTCTCCACGGTGGCGGGCTTCAGAGTGTTGGTGGCGGTGTTGCCGGCCAGACCCGGCTCCGTCTCAGTGACCTCCAGATCCATGAAGTTGGGGCACTCCAGACCGAACACGCTGCCCTTGTAGCTCAGCACCTTGCACACGGTGTTCTCGGTAACGAAGCGGAAGGCATCGCCCAGCAGCTCCTTGTTCAGGGGCACCATATCGAAGGTCTCCTGATCCATGAAGTAGTACAGGTCGCCGTCGTTGTAGCTGTACGCCATGTCGCGGCGATCCACGAAGGCTTCCTCAAACTTGGCGGTAGGGTTGAAGGACGTTTCGGTCACAGCGCCGGTCACGACGTTGCGCATCTTGGTGCGGACGAAGGCCGCGCCCTTGCCGGGCTTGACGTGCTGGAACTCCACGACCTGCATGACCTTGCCGTCCATCTCGAAGGTCTTGCCGTTTCTGAAATCACCGGCGGTAATAGTTGCCATATTGATATTCCTCCCATTGTGTATGAGGGAATATCTCCATTCCCTCTGAATAAATGATACCAGCCCAAAATAGGCCTCGTATATTCTACATGATAATGTGCCGTTTGGCAAGTGCTTCCGCGGAAAAAAGTCAACGCTGCGGGTGTTTTTTCCGGCTGGCGGCCTTCCACGGCCTTTGCAGGGCGTGCAGCACATGATTCCACGCGCCCTGCGGCCCGCCCAGCGGCTCCACCATCAGCGGCAGAACGCCCGCCCGGTTCGCGCCCAGCATATCCGTCAGCAGCTTGTCGCCCAGCATGGCCGTCTCCTCCGGCGCTGCGCCGCAGCGCGCCATGGCGCGGCGGAAGCCCCTGGGGGACGGCTTTCCGGCGTGACCCTCGTAGGTGATGCCCAGATCGCGGCAGAAGCGCTCCACCCGCGCGGGACTGCGGTTGTTGGACAGGATCATCACCGTGACGCCCGCCGCCTGTACCTCCGAAAGCCAGCGGCGCAGGGCGTCGTCCGGCTCCGGCTGGGACTTGGGCGCCAGCGTATAGTCCAGATCGCACAGCAGCAGACGGATGCCGTGCCGCGTGAAAAAGGCCGGGTCGATATGGCGGTAGTCCGGGAAAACACGGTAGGGCGTCATGGAAACAGGCATAGGCAGGGCGCTCCTCTCATAGATTGCAGCAGTATTCTACCACGCACAGCGCGGTAACGCAAGGGGTGATGCCATGCAGCTGATGATCGCCGCCGCGCCGGAGCTGCGGCAGACAGCCTGCGCCGCACGGCTGCCGGTGGCCAACGCCGCCTATCGGCTGGAGGGCGGCTATCTGTGCGCCCTGCCCATGCCCCGCTCATTGCAGGGCGGCGCGCTGCTGCTGACCGGCTGGGACGGCGTGTGGCGTGATACGGCGGCGCAGGGCATTATCCGGGAGTGCCGCGCCCGGCAGTATGGCGCGGTGATCGTCCCCTTTCCCGACCCATCGCTGGTACAGACGCTGGCGCCGCCCCTGTATCGGGCGGGGCTGGCGCTGTGGGTACACGAGCACTGCGCCCATGCCGCGCCCGGCGGGCGGGTGCTAGTGTGTACGGCGCTGTCCGGCGGCGATATGGAGGAGCGCCTGACCCGGTGCTGCCGCGCCTTCGGCGCCGACCGCATCGTACTGGATCTCCAGCGGCTGCGGATGGACTTTCCCCTGCCCTGTCCCGGCGGCGAGGGCGTGTATCTGACGGGGGAGCAGCTGGCACAGCGGCAGCGGGGACGTGCGGTGTTTTACTCCCGCACGCTGGGCGCCCGCTACTTCACCTACCGCAGCGGCAGCGGAACGCGCTTTGTGCTGTTCGACGACGGCGACACCCTGCGGCGGAAAATAGCGCTGGGGCGGCAGCTGGGGATCACGCGGGGACTTCTGACGCTGCCGGAGTGCGGGGATATACTGGACGAGGTGATACGAAAAGAACCCTGAGAGCTGTGCTCTCAGGGTTCCTCTGTCACTTAATAGTAACGCTTGTTGCGGTTCTTACGCGCAGCCTCGGACTTCTTGCGGCGCTTGACGCTGGGGCTTTCATAGCACTCTCTGCGACGCACCTCCGCCAGAACGCCGGCCTTGGCGCAGCTTCTCTTAAAACGCTTCAGAGCGCTGTCCAGGGACTCGCCTTCCTTGACATGGACTTCGGACATTTATGTTTCCCTCCCTCCGATGCGCCCGGCTCGATCCAGGGCGCTCTTTAAGAGTCATTTACATGACTAACGGGTGTATTATACCGGGGATATGACAGCTTGTCAAGGTGTTTTTCAACAAAAACTGCAAAATCAGCAAAGAAATCTCCGGCGCTTACTTTGCAGGCTTGACGATCAGGTTCACCAGCTTGTTCTTCACCAGAATGGTCTTGACGACGCTCATGCCCTCCGTGGCCTTTTTGACCTTGTCGGACTCCATAGCGGCGGCTACCACAGCGGCCTCGTCGCTGTCCACGGGGACGGTGACGGTGCCCTTCAGCTTACCGTTGACCTGCACGGCCATCTCCACATGGGAATCCACGGTCTTGGTCTCGTCGTGCTCAGGCCAGTCCATCTGCATGGCCATTTTGCCGTACTTGGCGGCAAGACCCATGTTCTCCCACATCTCCTCCACCATGTGGGGGGCGAAGGGGCTGAGCAGCAGGCAGAGCACTTCTACGTCACCCTTGGAGCAGCCGTTGGCGTAGAACTCGTTGACCATGGTCATCATGGCGGCGATGGCGGTGTTCATCTTCAGCTCGTCGATATCCTGAGAGACCTTCTTGATGGTCTTGTGGACGATGGACTCGTTCTTGGCGGAGATGGACTCCTCGTCGGTGGCGATGTCCTGCAGGTTGAAGCAGCGATCCAGGAAGCGCTTGCTGCCCTTGACGGCCTCGTTGCTCCAGCTGACGGCCTTCTCGAAGTCGCCGATGAACATGATGTGCAGGCGCATGGTGTCAGCGCCGTACTGCGCCACGATGTCGTTGGGGTTGACCACGTTGCCGCGGGACTTGGACATCTTCTCGCCGCCCTCGCCCAAGATCATGCCGTGGCTGGTGCGCTTGGCGTAAGGCTCCTTGGTAGGCACCACGCCGATGTCGTACAGGAACTTATGCCAGAAGCGGGAGTACAGCAGGTGCAGCGTGGTGTGCTCCATGCCGCCGTTGTACCAGTCCACCGGGGACCAGTAGTCCAGCGCTTCCTTGCTGGCCAGTGCCTTGTCGTTGTGGGGATCCATATACCGCAGGAAGTACCAGCTGGAGCCGGCCCACTGGGGCATGGTGTCCGTTTCGCGCTTGGCCGGGCCGCCGCAGCAGGGGCAGGTGGTGTTGACCCAGTCGGTCATCTTGCTCAGGGGGCTTTCGCCGTCGTCGGTGGGCTCGTAGCTCTCCACCTGCGGCAGCACCAGCGGCAGCTGATCCTCCGGCAGCGCCACCCAGCCGCACTTCTCGCAGTTCACCAGGGGGATGGGCTCGCCCCAGTAGCGCTGGCGGGAGAACACCCAGTCGCGCAGTTTGTAGTTGACCTTCTCCTTGCCGAAGCCCTGCTCCACCACGTATTTCTTCATGGCGGGGATGGCCTCCTTGACGGTCATGCCGTTGAGGAAGCCGGAGTTGACCATGACGGCGCTGTCGTCCTTGGCGACAAACGCCTCCTTGGTCACGTCGCCGCCGGCCACCACCTCGATGATGGGCAGGCCGAACTTTTTGGCAAACTCCCAGTCGCGCTGGTCGTGGCCGGGCACGCCCATGACGATGCCGGTGCCGTAGCCCATGAGGACGTAATCGGAGACGAACATGGGCAGGGGCTTGTGGGTCACGGGGTTCATGACCTCGATGCCCTCCAGCCGCACGCCGGTCTTTTCCTTGTTCAGCTCGCCGCGCTCAAAGTCGGACTTGTGCGCCGCCTCGTCCTGATAGGCGGCCACGGCGTCCCAGTTCTTGATGAGGGGCTGCCATTTCTTCAGCAGGGGATGCTCCGGAGAGATGACCATGTAGGTGGTACCGAACAGCGTATCGGCACGGGTGGTGTACACCGTCACCTCGTCGCCCGCGTTGGTCTGGAAGGTGATCTCGGCACCGGTGGAGCGGCCGATCCAGTTGCGCTGCTGGATCTTCACGCGCTCGATATAGTCCACGTCGTCCAGATCGTCGATCAGGCGCTGGGCGTACTGGGTGATCTTCAGCATCCACTGGCTCTTTTCCTTGCGGATGACCTCGCTGCCGCAGCGCTCGCACACGCCGTTGACCACTTCCTCGTTGGCCAGCACGCACTTGCAGCTGGTGCACCAGTTCACCGGCATGGTGGACTTGTAGGCCAGACCGTGCTTGAACATCTGGAGGAAGATCCACTGCGTCCACTTGTAGTACTTGGGATCGGTGGTGTCCACGCAGCGATCCCAATCGAAGCCGTAGCCCAGCATTTTCAGCTGCTTGGTGAAGTTCTCGATGTTGTTCTTGGTAACAATGGCGGGATGGATATGGTTCTTGATGGCGTAGTTCTCCGTGGGCAGACCGAAGGCATCGAAGCCGATGGGGAACAGAACGTTATAGCCCTGCATGCGCTTCTTGCGGGTGACGATATCCATAGCCGTGAAGGGGCGGGGATGACCCACATGCAGACCCTGACCGGAGGGATAGGGGAACTCGATCAGGCCATAGAACTTGGGGCGCTTGTCGCCGGTGACGGCGGCATAGGGCTTGGTCTTTTCCCAGTTGGCTTGCCATTTCTTTTCAATGGCCGCAAAATCGTAATTCATGCTTGCTTCTCCTTGTATGTGAATTTCATTTCCGTGCTGATAAAAAATCCCTGACCGCTTTCGCAGTCAGGGACGCATAGACGTGTTACCACCCTGTTTTCGCCGGAGGTCGCCCCGCGGCGCTCAGTGCCCTTTGGAAAAGGGCGGCGCTGTAACGGTGCGCACCCGTTCCGCCCTGTTCAGGCGAAAGGCTCAGGAGCCAGTACAACGGAACGTCTCCGCCGGCTCGCACCCACCGCCGGCTCTCTTTTGGCAGACCTGTTCCGTCTTTTTTCCTTCATCGCTTGTGGCAATATCGAAGTCTATTTTATCGCTTTTCTGCCGATTGTCAACCCCTGATTTCCGGCAAAAACGCCGAAAACCGGGAGAAATCTCAGTCGTGCTCGTCTACGATGCCGCTGATGTCCACGGGCTTGCCGTCCTGCCACAGGCGCTCCAGGCCGTAGAACTCGCGGGCTTCCTGATTGAACACATGGATGGCGATGCAGCCGTAGTCCAGCAGCACCCATGTGCCGCCGCGATAGCCCTCCCGGTGCAGCGGCTCCTCCTCCGCCTCCTCGTGGAGCACCTTCTCCACGTTGTCCACCAGCGCGTTGATCTGGGTGTTGCTGGCGCCGGTGGCCAGAACGAAATAGTCCGCCAGCGTGGTCAGCTCGGCAATCTCCAGAACGCGGATCTCCTTGCCCTTCTTGTCGGACAGGGCGCGGGCGGCCAGCAGTGCCAGTTCTCTCGGTGTTTTCATGATATCCCTCTTTTCATCAGATAATCCCGCGCGTCGCGGGTCATGTGGTGGACAGGATTGCCCAGCTCCTCCATCTCCTGAATGGTCATGGTCAGTCCCAGCAGCAGTCCCCTGTCCAGATCCTCGTATACGGTGCGGCGCAGCTCCTCCACGCCGGGGAAATCGCGGGTAGGCTCGATGTAATCCGCCAGATAGATGATCTTCTCCAGCAGCGTCATGTCCGGCTTACCCGTTGTGTGGTATAAAATGGCGTTGTACACCTCGTCGTCCACGGCGAACACGTCACGGGCGATGGCTGCGCCGGTCTTGCTGTGCAGCAGCTTCAGCGCCTTTCGCTCCAGCTCGTCCAGCGGGATGCGATACCTCTCGCAGAGCGCCAGCTGCTCCGCCATGTCCAGCTTTTTGGTGCAATCGTGAAGCAGCGCAGCCACCCGCGCCTTTGTCACGTCCGCGCCGTATCGCTCCGCCAGACGCACCGCCTCCTGCTCCGTGCCCAGCACATGGGGCATGCGCTTGGGCTTGAGATAGCTCAGCGCCACAGGCCGCAGTTCATCGGGCGTCAGGTGCTTCAGGTCGGTATGGGTGCCGTACAGCCGTTCCCGGCAGATGTAGCCCCACACCGCCGGGGGGAGCATGTCCTCTCCCTTGCCCTGCGCCAGCGCCGCCCGCACCTCCGTGGAGGAGATGTCCACCACATCCGGGTTGGGCACCACCGTCACGGACGCGCCGTAGTCCCGCTCCAGCCGCTCCTTCTGGGCGGCAAAGGCGGCAGGGTCGTCCTCCCGCTCCCGGCGGAAGGGCGCGATATGCGCCAGCGCCGCAATGCGCTCCGGCTGCCGCCAGCTTTGCAGGCTCAGGAACATGTCCGTGCCCATCAGCAGGTACAGCTCGTCCTCCGGATACTGCCGGCGCAGCTGCGCCAGTGTGTCGGCGGTATAGCTGACGCCGGCGCGCCGCAGCTCCATATCGGAGACCTCCGCCTGCCTGCCCAGCTCCGCCGTGGCCAGCACCGCCATCTCATACCGCTGCTGCGCTGTGGGACTGCCCTCCGGCAGCGCCTTATGGGGCGGCACGGCATCCGGGATCAGCAGCAGCCTGTCCAGATGCAGAGCCGACACGGCGGCTTTGGCCGCCGCGATGTGTCCCCTGTGGGGCGGGTCGAAGGTCCCGCCGTAAATGCCTATGTTCATACGCTTTTCTTCGCCTTGACCAGCTCGATCTTCCGCCTGGTCTTATCGTGCTGCATCCGGTACAGCACAAACTTGCTGCCGATGACCTGCACCACCTCACAGCGGGCGGCCACGGACAGCTCCTCCGCCGCTTCGCGGGCGGTGAGCAGGGAGTTTTCCAGCACGCGGCCCTTGATCAGCTCCCGCGCCTCCAGCGCGTCGTTGACCTGCTTGACGAGGTTGTCCCCGATGCCGTCCTTGCCTACGTGCACGATGGTGTCCATGTTGGTGGCCAGAGAGCGCAGCTGTGCGCGCTGCTTGCTTGTCAGTTCCATATCAGTGATTCTCCAAATACGTTTTCAACTCCGCCGCAAAGGAACGCAATGCGTTCCCCCGGTGGGAAATGGCATTTTTCTCCTCCGCCGTCAGCTGGGCGAAGGTCTTGCGCAGGGACGGCACGAAAAAGATGGGGTCGTAGCCGAACCCGCCGTCGCCCATAGGGGCAAAGGCGATGGTACCGTGGCAATCGCCCTCCGCCGTCAGGGTGTCCCCGTTGGGGAAGGCGCAGACGATGGCGGTGTGGAAATGGGCGGCGCGGTTCGTTGCGCCCCGCATATTGCTCAGCAGCAGACGGCAGCGCTCCGGGTCGCTGTCCAGCCCGCCGTAGCGGGCGGAGTAGATGCCCGGCGCACCCTGAAGCCAGTCCACGCACAGGCCGGAGTCGTCCGCGATGGCGGGCAGGCCGCTGGCCTGCATGATGGCCTGCGCCTTCAGCCCGGCGTTCTCGGCAAAGGTGGTGCCTGTCTCCTCCACGTCGATATCCACGCCCACGTCGGCGGGCATGACCACCTCCACGCCCAGCTCGCCCAGAATGGCCTGCATCTCCGCCAGCTTGCCCTTGTTATGTGAAGCCAATACAAATTTCATAGTATCTCCCCCACGATCTCCTTCTGCTTTTCCATCAGCTCGCGGCAGCCCTTGGCGCACAGCGATACCAGCGTCTGCTGCTCGGCCACGGTGAAGGGTCTGCCCTCACCGGTGCCCTGTAACTCGATGATCTCGCCCTGCTCGGTCATCATGCAGTTCAGATCCACCTGCGCCCGGCTGTCCTCGCTATAGGGCAGATCCAGCACAGGGGTATCGTCCACGATGCCGGCCGACACGCCGGCTACATAGTGGACAAGGGGCATTTTCTCCAGCGCGCCCTGCTCCACCAGTCGGCGGCAGGCCAGCGCCAGCGCCACAAAGCCGCCGGTGACGGAGGCGGTACGGGTACCGCCGTCGCCCTGCAGCACGTCGCAGTCCACGGTGATGGTGCGCTCGCCCAGCGCCCGCATATCCACCGCCGCCCGCAGGCTGCGGCCGATGAGCCGCTGGATCTCCGCGCTGCGGCCGGACAGCTTCAGCTTGTCCACATCCCGGCGGCTGCGTTCCCGGTTGGCGCGGGGCAGCATGGAGTATTCCGCCGTGACCCAGCCGCAGCCCTCCGCCACATGGGGCGGCGTCTTGTCCTCCACCGAGGCGTTGCACAGCACCACCGTGTCGCCGCAGCGGATCAGGACGCTGCCCTCGGCAAATTTCGTAAAGTTGGGGATGATCTCCACCGGGCGCAGCTGATCGGCTGCGCGTCCGTCTGCTCTTGTCATGTCTCGCCCTCCTTACACCATGCCCTGCACGAATTCCGCCGGGTCGAAGGGCTTCAGGTCGTCGATGCCCTCGCCCACACCCACGAACTTCACGGGCACGCCCAGCTCCTGGGCGATGGCGATGACGATACCGCCCTTGGCAGTGCCGTCCAGCTTGGTGAGGATGATGCCGGTAAGCCCCGCCGTCTCCTTGAACGTCCGCGCCTGGATCAGCCCGTTCTGACCGGTGGTGGCGTCCAGCACCAGCAGCGTCTCGCAGCTGGAATCCGGGCACTCCCGGTCGATGATCTTCCGCAGCTTGGCCAGCTCGTTCATCAGGTTCTGCTTGTTGTGCAGCCGTCCGGCGGTGTCGCACAGCACCACATCCGTGCCCCGCGCCTTGGCCGCCTGCAGCGCGTCGAACAGCACGGCGCCGGGGTCGGCGCCCTCGTTCTGGCGGACGATGTCCACCCCTGCCCGCTGCGACCAGATCTCCAGCTGGTCGGCGGCGGCAGCGCGGAATGTATCGCCGGCGCACAGCAGGACCTTCTTGCCCTGCGATTTCAGCTGCTTGGCCAGCTTGCCGATGGACGTGGTCTTGCCCACGCCGTTGACGCCGATGACCAGCACCACAGCGGGCTTGCCCTCCAGCGTCAGGGCGCTGTCGCCCACCTCCAGCTTGCTGCGAAGGATGTCCCGCAGGGCGTCCTTTACCTCCTCCATGCGGCCGAGAAAGCGCTCCTTCACCCGCTTGCGCAGCTGCGCAACGATGTCGCAGGCCGTCTCCGCGCCCACGTCCGCCAGGATCAGCGCTTCCTCCAGACTGTCGTAGAACTCATCGTTCAGATTGTCGAAGGTGGGGACGGCGGTAAATGCCTGCTTGAGTATCTGAAATAAGCCCATTGCCATAATGTGACCTCCTTATTTGATATGCAGCTCCTTGGCCATGTCGTTGAGATTGATGGTCAGGATGCGGCTGACGCCCTTTTCCTGCATGGTCACGCCGTACAGGACGTCCGCCTCCTCCATGGTGCCCCGGCGGTGGGTGATAACGATGAACTGCGTTTTCCCGGCGATGCGCCGCATGTAGCGGGCGTAGCGCACCACGTTGGCCTCGTCCAGCGCCGCCTCGATCTCGTCCATGACGCAGAAAGGCGTGGGGTGTACCTTGAGAATGGCGAAGTACAGCGCGATGGCCACAAACGCCTTCTCGCCGCCGGACAGCAGCGTGATGGTCTTGAGCTGCTTGCCGGGGGGCTGCACCTTGATCTCGATGCCGCAGTTGAGTATGTCGTTTTCGTCCTCCAGCTCCAGCCGCGCCTTGCCGCCGCCGAACAGCTCCAGAAACGTCTCCTGAAAGCTCTCGTTCAGCAGCTGGAACTGCTGGGCGAATATCTCGGTCATCTGCTGGGTGATCTGGTCGATGATGCCCAGCAGCTCCTCCTTGGCCTGCTCCACATCGCTGCGCTGCTCGGAGAGGTAGGTGTACCGGGTGTTCACCCGGTCGAACTCCTCGATGGCGCCGATATTGGGCGTGCCCAGCGACTTGATCTCCCGGTTCAGCTCCGCAATGCGGCGGGTGGCCTTGGGGACGCTCTCCAGCTCGATGCGCTGCTCCATGGCATCGCTGTGGCTCAGCTCGTAGCGCTCCCAGAGCTTTTCCAGTATCTGACTCTCCTCCATGCCGCTGCTGTCCAGCTTCTGCTGGAGCTTGGCATGGGCTTGCATGGCGTTGAGCAGCGCGTCGTTGCACTGGCGGCTGTCGCGGCTGTGCCGGTCGCGCTGCTGCTCCAGCTCCAGCTTGGCCTGCGCCAGCTGCTCCAGCTTCGCCCGCAGGGCATCAGCCCGGCGGCTATGCTCTGCCAGCTTCGCCTGATGCTGCACCATTTCCGCCGCAGCCTTTTCGTTGGCCTGACGGTACCGCTGCGCCAGCTCGTCCCGCTCCGCCCGGTCGGACACCATGTCCGCCTGCAGACCCTTCAGATCCTCCACACTGCGCAGAGCGCCGTCCTTCTCGGCAGACAGCGCCGCCTGTGCCGCTTTTTTATCGCTGACGGCCTGCGCCAGCCGGTTGGTCTGCTCGGTCAGATCGGTCTGACCGGTCAGCTTGTCCTGCATGCTGCGGCGCAGCTGCGCGGCGCGTTCCTCCGCCGCGTCGATGGCCGCCTGCTGTTCGGCGGCACGGGTGCGGCTGTCCTTCTCCCGGCTGTCGATATCCGCCAGCTCGCGCTCCATGGCCTCGCAACTGAGACGCAGGCTCTCCAACAGGATGTCGTAGTGATCCTGCTTGCCCTGCAGGGTCAGCACATCGTCCTCGGCCTTGCGCTGCTGCTCCTTGGCCACCTGCAATTCGTATTCCGCCTTTTGCAGCTCCCGCTGCGCCGTCTCCGCCTGCTGCGCGGCCTCGTTGAGCTTGTCATGCAGGGTGCCCTGTGCCTTTGTGAGCCGTTCCAGCTCGTTGGCGCGGGACAGCACGCCGGAGGAGCGGCTGACGGAGCCGCCGGTCATGGAGCCGCCCCGGTTGATGAGCTGCCCGTCCAGCGTGACGATGCGGAAGGCGCTGCGGAACTTCCGGGCAAGGGCGATGCCGCTGTCCAGATCCTCCACCACCACCGTGCGACCCAGCAGATTCCTGAAAATGTTATCGTACCGGCTGTCGTAGCGCACCAGCCGGCTGGCCACGCCCACAAAGCCGTATTCGCCGTCTACGTTCTCCCGCAGCTCGTCGCCGCGGATGGCCGTCAGCGGCAGGAAGGTGGCGCGGCCGCCGTCCCGCTGCTTCAGGAACTGGATGGCCGCCTTAGCGTCCTCCTCCCTGTCCACCACGATGTTCTGCAGCGCGCCGCCCAGCGCCGTTTCCAGCGCCACGGCATACTCCTGCTTTGTAGTCATCAGTCCCGCCACAGGGCCGTGGACGCCGCGCAGCGTGTTCTTCTCCGCCGCCTGCATGACGATCTTGACCGCCTTGTTGAAGCCCTCGTACTCCTTCTCCATCTCGGTCAGCAGCCGGATGCGGTCATCCTGCGCGCCCACCTTCATGGTCAGCTCCAGCTTGGCCGCCTGCGCCGCCTCCGCCTTCTGGCGGCGGCTGTCCATGCGCAGGCTGTGCCCCTGAATGATGTTCTGCACCGCCTGCGCTTCCTCCTTGGCATCGTTCAGCGCCCGGCGGTTCTGCTTGGCTTCCTTCTCGCTGCCCTCCAGCTTGGTCTGTGCGTCAGTCAGCTCCTGCCGCACGGCTATGCGGCGCTGATCGGCGCTCTCCAGCGCCGCGTTCAGGGCAGACAGCGCGGCGCGCCCGTCGGCGGCCTCCGCTACGGCGATGGCCTCCTGCGCCCGCAGGGACTCGGCCTCGTCCGCCGCGCCCCTGGCACTGTCGGACAGTGCCTGCGCCTGTGCCAGCAGCGCGTCCAGCTCCCGGCCCAATTCAGCGGCAGAGCTGTCGATATCCGCAATGTGCGCCAGCTGCGCGTCGATCTGCCCCTGCAGATTCTCCCGCCGCGCGTCGGCGTTGGTCAGCTCCTGCTCCAACCGGCGCAGGGAGTCGTTGTTGTGGTCGATGGACGTTTGCAGCACGGCGATGGCCGCGGATTCCTCCCCGGCGGCGCTGTCGGCTTCGCCGGCCTGCTGCCGCAGCGTCTCCGCCTGTATGTCGTTCTGACGCATCTGCTCGGTGAAGCTCTCGCCCAGCGCGTAGGACTCGTCCAGCGCCTGCTGCGCCCGGTCGCACTCCGCCTTGGCCAGCGCCGTGTCGGATTCCAGCTTCAGCCGCGCCGTGCGCAGATCCTGCAGCTGCTCCAGCCACACGGAGATCTCCAGCACACGCAGCTCGTCGCGGAGCACCAGATACTTCTTCGCCGTCTCCGCCTGCTGGCGCAGCGGCTCTACCTGCAGCTCCAGCTCCGCGATCTTGTCGTTGATGCGCACCAGATTCTCCTCCGTGCGCTCCAGCTTCCGCTCGGAGTCCTCTTTCCGGTGGCGGTATTTGCTGATACCGGCGGCCTCCTCAAAGACCTCGCGGCGCTCGCCGCTCTTGACGGACAGGATCTCGTCGATCTTGCCCTGCCCGATGATGGAGTAGCCCTCGCGTCCCATACCGGTGTCCATGAACAGCTCGTTCACGTCCTTCAGGCGCACGGACTGCTTGTTGATGTAGTATTCCGACTCGCCGCTGCGGTAGTAGCGCCTCGTCACCGCCACCTCCGTCTCCTGACGGGTGGGGAAAATGTGCTCCGTGTTGTCGATGACCAGCGTCACCTGGGCAAAGCCCATCTGGTTCCGCTTCTCCGTGCCGCCGAAGATCACGTCCTCCATCTTGGCGCCGCGCAGCTGGCGGCTGTTCTGCTCGCCCATGACCCAGCGGATGGCGTCGGAGATGTTGGACTTGCCGGAGCCGTTGGGCCCCACGATAGCGGTGATATCCTCGCCGAAGTTCAGAACCGTCTTATCGGGAAAGCTCTTGAATCCCTGAATTTCCAGCGCTTTTAAGTACAATTGCTTCACCTCTTATGCTTTTGCATACCTTAACTACGATAGTATACTATGGAAGCATGGGATTTTCAAGAAAAACCCGCACAGCGGCACGAAAAAAGCGGAGAGCCGCTTCGCTCTCCGCTGTTGCTCATCCGCGCCGCCGCGCGATCTGCCCGTACAGTGCCTCCAGCGCATCGGACAGCGTGCCCACCCGGTCGATGATGCCCTCGGCCACCGCCTGCTCGCCGTAGAGCACCGTGCCCACGTCGTTGGCCATGTCGCCGCTGGCGAGCATCAGCTCCCGGAACCGCTCCGCCGTGACGCGGCTGTTGGCCGCCACGAACTGCACGATCCGCTCCCGGATACGCTCGAAGTACCGGTACGTCTCCGGCGCGGCGATGACCGTGCCGGACATGCGCACCGGGTGTACCGTCATGGACGCGGTGGGCGCGATGAACGTCTCCTTGCCGCACACCGCCAGCGGCACGCCGATGGAGTGACCGCCGCCCAGCACCAGCGTCACCGTGGGCAGCGTCATGCCCGCCACCAGCTCCGCGATGGCCAGCCCCGCCTCGATGTCGCCGCCCACGGTGTTCAGAAGCAGCAGCAAGCCCTCCACCTGCTCGCTCTGCTCCAACGCCGCCAGCAGCGGCAGCACATGCTCGTATTTGGTGGTCTTGGTGTTGTCCGGCAGCAGCGTGTGTCCCTCCACCTGTCCTACGATGGTCAGGCAGTAGACCGCGCCCCGGCTGTTTTTCACCACCGTGCTGCCCATGTCGATGATGGGCTGCAGCGGCACCGGCTCGCCCTTCGCCGCGTCCTTCTCCCGGTTGTCGTCGTTGGTATTCATGGCCATGCGCCTCCTTTTTTCACAGGATGCGCAGCAGCAGAGAAATCTATGCAAAAAGAGCGGCTCACGCCGCTCTTTTGCTGTTATCTTCTGTTGTGGGGATACCAGATCTTCTGCTGCTCGGCAGCGCGGATCAGCTCCTCCCGGAAGTCCGGGTGGGCGATGGAGATCAGCTTCTCCGCCCGCTCCCAGACGCTCAGTCCCTTCAGGCAGACGCAGCCGTACTCCGTGACCACATACATGGTGTTCACGCGGGTATCCGTCACCACAGAGCCGGTTTGCAGCGTAGGACGGATGCGGGAGTGCAGCGTGCCGTCCTTGTCGGCATGGGTGGAGCTGAGGCAGATAAAGCTCTTGCCGCCCTTGGACAGATACGCGCCCAGCACGAAGTCCTGCTGGCCGCCGGCGCCGCTGATCTGCTTGGTGCCCGCCGTCTCGCCGTTGACCTGACCGTACAGATCCACGTCCACGGCGTTGTTGATGGAGATAAAGTTGTCAATGGCCGCAACTGTGCGGATATCGTTGGTGTAGCTGATGGGCGCGGACATGCAGGCCGGGTTGTCGTCCAGATAGTCGTACAGCTTCTGGGTACCGGCGGCGAAGGCAAATACCTGCCGACCGCGGTCGATGTTCTTCTTCATGCATGTGACCTTGCCCGCCATGGCCAGATCCACGTAGGCGTCCACATACATCTCCGTATGCACGCCCAGATCCTTCAGGTCGGAATCACACAGCATAGCGCCCACGGTGTTGGGCATGCCGCCGATGCCCAGCTGCAAACAGGCGCCGTCGGGGATCTGCTCCACGATCAGCTTCGCCACCGCCTTGTCCACCTCGGTGGCCGCGCCGGAGGGCTGGATGCCCATGGGGTCGTTGCGCCCCTCCACGATCATGTCCACCTCGCTGACGTGGATGCAGTTGTCAAAGCCGCCCAGACAGCGGGGCATATTCTCGTTGACCTCCACGATGACCACCTTGGCCATCTCGCATACCGCCTTCACATGGGAGGCAGACAGGCCGAAGTTGAAGTAGCCGTGTTTGTCCATGGGCGTCACCTGGAACATGGCAACGTCCGGCGGTGTGATATGGTCGTAGTAGTACCGGGGCAGCTCCGAATAGCGCATAGGCTCGTGGAAGCCCGCGCCGCTGGCGATGTGGTGCCGCTCCACGCTGCTCATGTGGTGGGAGTTGAAGATGATGTGGTGCACCGGATCCTCGATGTCGAAGATGGCGGGCTTCCACAGGCTGATGCCGCCGCGCACCTTCACGTCCTCCAGCTCCGGCGCCCGGCGCGCCAGCGCCTCGTCCAGCACGCGGGGATGGATGGCGCAAAAGCCGTAATCCACCCAGTCACCGGACTTGATGATCTTCACCGCCTCGTCTGCGGTGGTGAGCTTTTGCTTGTACAGCGCCTGAAAATCTGCAAAAGGCATAATATGGCTCCTCCCTGTTCTTTCTTTCCTTCCCATGAAGGCTTTCCTATTCCAATCGATACCATCGATTGACAAGAGCAGACACGGTTTTGACGGGCAGAAATGCGCCCATACTGCGTCAAGCCCCTTGACAATACGGCAAGTATTCTCTGCGGGTCTTTTCTTGTCTGAACGCATTTCTGCTCCGACAAAACTGCAAAGCACCTGCCAGCGATGTATTTTCGAGCGATTTTTGGTTTTTGAGACGCAGGCGGGCTGACGCCCGCCAAGGCGAAAAGGACAAAAAGTGCCGGAAAGACACGCTGTCAGGCGTGTTTGCCCTTGTTAATCGATGGTAATTTTACCACAAACACCGCCCCATGGGAATTGACGAAACAGACAAGAATTACCGGCGGAGATTGTGCAGAAATGAACAGCTGAAAGATTCCGGATTTTCACGCCGCTTCGCGCCGCGAAGCAAGTGCCCTTGGGGTGCTCCTCGGAATAACAGGAGTGGGTTTTGGGACAAGCTAAAAGCCCGCAGGCAATGCCTGCGGGCTTTTGTGTGTACATACAGCGGGGGACTTACTTCATGAAGGTGCCGGCCTTCATCTGCTCCAGATAGGCGTTGTACTTCTCAACGATCTCAGCGGAAACCAGCTCGGTGTTGATGGCACCGGCGGACAGGGCGCCGTTCTCCAGCGTGCCGAACACGGTGTTGCCGCCGAAGTTGCCGGCCACAACAGCGTCCATGCAGACCTCGATCATAGCGGCGTTATCGGTGACCTGAGAGCAGATGATGCAGGGGTTCTGACCCAGAATGTCGGCGGGCTGGCCGATATCGTAGATCTTGATGGCGCCGGCCTTCTCGTTGGCGGCGTCGATGGCCTCACGAGCACCGGAGTCCACGGCGGAAGCATCGCCGAAGAACACGTCAGCGCCCTGGGAGATCAGCTCAGTGGCAAACTCCTTGCCCTTGGGAGCGTCGCTGAAGGAGTTGGCATAGGGAACGGCCAGCAGCTCAACGGTCTTGCCCTCCTGCTCGCCAACGTACTTGGCAGCTTCCTCGAAGCCGGCGATCTTGCCCTTGGTGGTATCCAGCTCCATGCCGCCGATGAAGCCCAGCTTACCGGACTCGGTCATCAGGCCGGCCAGAGCACCGGCGATCCAGCCGATCTGCTGCGCGTTGGGCAGCAGGGAGCTGACGTTGCCGTTGACAGCCTTGGCGGGGGTGGACTCAGCGCCGTTCAGCAGAGCGAAGGCGATGTCGGGATACTCCTCAGCAGCCTGCAGCACCGCGTCGGTGTACTGGTTGCCGGGGGCGTAGATCATGTCATAGCCCAGCGCGCAGAAAGCGGCGATGGAATCATAGTACTGATCCTGAGAGATGGAGTCGGTGACCTCAGTCTCCCAACCCTTGGCCTCGGCAGCCTTGATCATGGCGTTGTAGCAGGCAGCGCCCCAACCGCCGTCGTTGATGCTGGAGTCGCAGATCATGGCGACCTTATAGGTCTTCTCACCATCAGCAGCGCCGTCACCGTCGGTCTTTTTGTCGTCCTTCTTCTCGCCGCAGGCGACGAGAGCCAGCGTCATGGCAAACGCCAGCAGCAGTGCAAGAAACTTTTTCATAATTTTCCTCCTTATGTTTGTATCTTGCTTTTCGTTCTATAACAACGCCCAAGGGCGTTATTACCGTTGTGTTACCGCTGTTCCTTGCGGTAGGGTTGTCCGTTGGCCTTGGGCCCGGCCTGCTTCGTGCCGATAACGGAAAGCACGATCACCGTGGCCACATAGGGGATCATCTGGAAGAACTGGTACGGAATGGCGATGCCGGACACCTGCAGGCGGATCTGCAGCGCGTCGCAGAAGCCGAAGAACAGGCAGGCAAGCAGGATGCCGCCGGCGCTCCAGCGACCGAAGATCACCGCCGCCAGTGCGATAAAGCCGCGTCCGGCCACGATACCGTCGGTGTAGGTGCTGGAATAGCAGGTGGTCAGATACGCGCCGCCCATACCGGCCAGCGCACCGCAGATCATGCAGGCCAGATACTTCACGCCAATGACGTTGATGCCCAGCGTGGCGGCGGCCTGTGGATGCTCGCCCACGGATTTATAGCTCAGACCCGCACGTGTGCGGTTGAAGAAAACAGAGGTGAACACCACCAGCAGGATGGTCAGATAGACCATGGGGCTCTGGTCAAACAGCAGCGGGCCGATGACAGGGATGTCCTTCAGGCCGGGGATGCCGATGCTGGCCATGGTGGTGATCTGCTTCAGGTCGGAGCCGGTGCCGAAGTAAATTCGGTAGATAAACGACGCCAGCGCCGGAGCGAATATGTTGATGGCCATGCCGTACACCGTATGGTCGGCGCACAGTGTCACCGTGGAGAAGGCATAGATCATGTTCACCACCAGACCCGCCAGTGCGCCGCACAGCAGGCCGATCCAGTTGGAGCCGGTGATGTAGCAGGTCAGGAAGCCCACCAGCGCACCGATGGCGGCCAGACCCTCCAGACCAATGTTCACCATGCCGGCGCGCTGACCGTACAGCTCCGCCAGCGAGATGAGCAGCAGCGGAATGGCCAGACGAACCGTAGCCAGAAGCAAGCTGGAGATCCAATCCATTACTTGTCACCCGCCTTTCTCTTCGCAAACACACGTTCCTTCCATGCATTGAACTCCGGCAGCTTTGTCATCGCCATGCCCGCCACCGAGAACACGATGACCAGCGCCTGAATGATGTCGGACACGCTGGTGGGAACGCCGGTGGCCGCCTGCATGGTGGTGGAGCCCACACGCAGCACAGCGAAGAACAGCGCCACCACCATGGTCGCAATGGGGTGCAGCTGGCCGATCAGCGCCATAGCCACACCGTCGAAGCCATAGCCCGCGCCGAAGCCGTTGATGAGCCGGAACTGGGTGCCCAGCAGCTCAGCGCCGCCGCCCAGACCGGCGATAGCGCCGGAGATAATGAAGCTGGTCAGCATGCAGCGCTTCACATGGATGCCGTTGAAGCGGCTGGCCGTCATGTTGTAGCCCACCGCCCGCAGCTTGAAGCCGCCGCTGGTCCAGAACAGCACATAGTACAGCACCAGACCCACCACCACGGCGATCACAAAGCCCCAGGTGAAACGCATGCCCGTGATCACGCGGGGCAGGCGCACCAGTTCGTCCACCGCCGGGGTCTGGGGCACGCTGGCATCGCGCACCCAGCTGGTATACAGCACACCCATGAACAGCGTGGCCACATAGTTCAGCATGATGGAGATGATCATCTCGTTCTGGCCGCGGCCGATCTTCAGCAGGCCGGGGATCATGCCCCAGATACCGCCGGCCAGCGTACCGGCCAGCAGCGCCAGCACCACGCCGAAAAAGCCGGTGATGCCGGAGAAATACGCCGTAACGAATGCGGCGATGGAGCCCATCAGGAACTGACCCTCACCGCCCAGATTGAACACGCCGCACTTATAGGCAAAGCAGGCGCACAGGGAGGTGAACATCAGGGGCGTGGCCTTGGTCAGGGTTGTGCCGATATTGGCCTTGGAGCCGAAGGCGCCCTGAAACAGGTACTTCACCGCGGCGAAGGGGTCGGCGCCCAGCGCCGCCATGATGACGCCGCCAACGATGAAGGCCAACAGAATAGACAGCAGCGGAACGACGAAGCTGCCAAGGGAACGTCTCAGTTTTTCCATATAACAGCTCCTCCTCTCACTTGCCCGTCATGGCGAGGCTGATCTCCTCGATGGGCGGATTCTTGCCGGAATACTCGCCCATGATCTGCCCCTCAAAGCACACAAGGATGCGGTCGGACATCTCCAGTATCTCGTCGAAGTCCGCGCTGATGAGCAGAATGCCCACACCGCGCTGGCGGGCGGCGATCATCTGCTCGTGGACGAAGCCCGCCGCACCGATATCCAATCCGCGGGTGGGGTGCGCCATGACCAGCAGGGACGGCTGGGACTCCAGCTCGCGTGCCAGAATGACCTTCTGCTGGTTGCCGCCGGACAGACTGCGGACAGTCTGCTCCGTGGACGTGCAGCGCACATCGTACTTTTTCACCATCTCCTCCGCGTACTCGTGGATAGCGGGCTTGTTCAGCAGCAGGCCGTGCCCCTTGCTGAACTGCGGCTGATCCGTTGCCTTCAGCACCAGATTCTCCGCAATGGACATGTCGCCGATCAGTCCCTGCGCGTTTCTGTCCTCCGGGACGTGGGACACATCATCGGTGATAAAGGCATTGGGGTCAAAGACCGCCACCTGCTTGTCCTTCAGATAGATATTGCCGCTCTGCGGCGCGATCACGCCGGTGATCAGCTGCGCCAGCTGCGTCTGGCCGTTGCCGTCCACACCGGCGATGCCCACGATCTCGCCCCGGTGGATCTTCAGGGACATATCGTTGACGCCGCTGTGCTTGTGCTCCTTGTCATAGTCCACATGGGACAGCTCCGCCACCACCTCTGCGCCGGAGGCGTCCTTCTTCTCGTACTGGGACTCGCTCAGCTCCTTGCCGATCATCATGTTGGCCAGCTTCTGCCCGTCGGTGTCGGCACGGTTCACCGTGCCCACCACCTCACCCAGCCGCAGCACAGTGATGCGGTCGGAGATGTGCAGCACCTCGCGCATCTTGTGGCTGATGAAGATGATGCTCTTGCCCTCGCCGATCAACTTGCGCATGATGGCGAACAGACCCTCCACCTCAATGTCGGTCAGCGCGGCGGACGGCTCGTCCAGAACCAGCAGCTCCGCCCCGTGATACAACGCCTTGAGGATCTCGGTGCGCTGCTGCTCGCCCACGGAGATCTCCGTGATGAGCTTGTCCAGCTGCACGTCCAGGCCGTACTTGGCGGACAGCTCCTCGATCTCCTTCCGGCGCGCCGCCCGGTCGATGAACAGCCCCTTGGCGTGCTTATCGCCCAGAATGATGTTGTCGAATACGGTCATGGCCTCCACCAGCATAAAGTGCTGATGCACCATGCCGATACCCAGCTTCACCGCCTGGCTGGGTGATTCGATGCGAACCTCTTTGCCCTCCAGAAAGATCTTGCCCTCCGTAGGCTGATACAGGCCGATCAGAATGTTCATCAGCGTGGACTTTCCCGCGCCGTTCTCGCCCAGCAGCGTCAGCACCTCGCCGCGATTGACGGTCAGCGTGATGTCCTTGTTGGCGTAGAAACTGCCGAAACGCTTGCTGATATGCTCCATACGCAGCAATTCGCCCAAGCTCCTCACTTCCTTCCCTCGTGTTCAGATTTTCTGCTTTCACCTGTGAAAACAGCGGCAGGCCGCGGCCTGCTTCAAATTTTAATTGTCGCAAGTATACCATATCCATCGGTTTTTGGGAAGAATTTTTTTCTGGCAGCGGAAAATTTTTTTGTACCATTTGCGCATTGTCACGCCAGCCGCTTTCACTTATAATCAGCGGCGAAAGAAGGTGTCGTTTATGATACACATCCGCCCCGCGACTCCCGATGATGCTCCGGCGCTGCTGGCGATCTACGCGCCCTACGTCACCGATACTGCCATTACATTTGAATATGAAGTGCCTGCGCTGTCGGACTTCCGCCAGCGCATCGAGGCGACGCTGCGCACCCACCCCTATCTGGTGCTGGAGTGTGACGGCGAGATCCTGGGTTACGCCTACACCGGGCAGCTGGGCAGCCGCGCCGCTTACGCATGGGCGGCGGAGACGAGCATCTACCTGCGGCAGGACTGCCGCCGCGGTGGTCTGGGCACCCGGCTGTATCATGCGCTGGAGGACGCCTCCCGCGCCCAGCATGTGCAGGTGCTGTACGCCTGCATCGCCGCCCCCACCGGGGCTGACGACCCGCACCTGAGCCGCGCCAGCATCGACTTCCACACGCGGCTCGGCTACGCCGCTGCGGGCACCTTTCACCGCTGCGGCTATAAGTTCGGCACATGGTACGATGTGGTGTGGATGGAAAAGCGCCTGTCGGACGATGCCGTGCCGCCTGCCGTCGTTCCCTATTCCGATTACATGCTGTAAAGCCTATTGACTTAACACACACCGCAATAGATAATTGCTTGTCAATATCCCTCCTTCCTGCTATACTCAATGCAGCACATACGGGAGGTTCAAAAATGAGAGCACAGGATATCTTGAAAGAACTGCGGCAGAAGCACAATATGACACAGGATCAATTGGCGGAAAAGCTGTCCGTCACACGGCAGGCCGTCTCGCGCTGGGAAAACGGCGAGTCCGTCCCTAACCCGGAGACGCTGAAGCAGCTATCTACACTGTTTGATAGCTCAATCAATCACCTGCTGGGCGATCCCCGTAAGCTGATCTGCCAGTGTTGCGGCATGCCTCTGGACAGTGACGAGGTCATCAGCCGTGAAGCGGACGGCCAGCTCAATGAGGAGTACTGCAAATGGTGCTATACCGATGGCCGATTCACCTATGGCAGTTTGGATGAGCTACTGGAATTTCTTGTCAGCCACATGTCCAACGAGCAATTCCCTCCCGAACAGGCCAGAGCCTATTTCAGCCAGATGCTGCCGAAGCTCAGGCACTGGGGCGAATGAGAAAAGCATCCTCCTTCTGATAAAACACACAAACGCACTATGCATTTATTGTGAAATTTTGCGGTTATCCCACTTGCATTTTGGCGCGGCAGCGCCTATAATGGCAACATATTTTTTATGAGAGAGGTGTTTCACGCATGAGCAAAGTGACGATCCCTGCTGGGTACAAAACGCCGCTGTCTACCTATGAGATGCAGCGCGCAATCGAGTTCATCAAGAGCAATTTCCAAGTGAATCTGGGGCAGGCGCTGAATCTGCGGCGCGTTTCCGCTCCCCTGTTTGTGGATGAGAATTCGGGTCTGAACGATAACCTCAACGGCGTGGAGCGCCCTGTGTCCTTCGATATCCCCGATGTGGGTGCCCAGGGGCAGGTGGTGCATTCTCTGGCCAAGTGGAAGCGTCTGGCGCTGAAGCGCTACGACTTCAAGCCCGGCAAGGGTCTGTTCACCGATATGAACGCCATCCGCCGCGACGAGGAGGTGGACAACCTCCACTCCATCTATGTGGATCAGTGGGACTGGGAAAAGGTCATCGAGCGCCGTGACCGCACGGTGGACTTCCTGGAGCAGACCGTCCGCGCCATCGTGGGCGCCGTGGTGGAGACAAACGATGCTTTGCAGATCGCCTTCCCCAGCCTGCACACCGTGCTGGATCGGGAGGTGTATTTCGTCACCACCCAGGAGCTGGAGGATCGCTGGCCTGACTACACGCCCAAGCAGCGTGAGGACGCTATCTGCAAGGAGCACCACACGGTATTCCTGATGCAGATCGGCGATGACCTGCACCGCAGCGGCAAGCCCCACGACGGCCGCGCCCCCGACTACGACGACTGGGCACTGAACGGCGACATCCTCATGTACAACCCCGTGCTGGATCGCTCCTTCGAGATCTCCTCCATGGGCATCCGCGTGGACGAGGTTTCTATGGACTACCAGCTGCACAAGCGCGGCTGCGATGACCGCCGCGAGCTGCCCTTCCACAAGATGCTGCTGGCGGGCGAGCTGCCCCTGACCATCGGCGGCGGTATCGGCCAGAGCCGCCTGTGCATGCTGATGATCGGCACCTGCCACATCGGCGAGGTGCAGGCCAGCCTGTGGGACAAGGAGACGCTGGACGCCTGCGCCAAGGCCGGCGTCATGATCCTGTAAATCCTATATGCAAAAAAGAACCGCCTGCGGGCGGTTCTTTTCCGTCTTGAGAGAGTGCTCGCCCATATCATGAGAGGCACCTCCGCCTTTCGCAAAAGTCGGAGCAGCCTTCCGGCCGAAAGCATTGACTTTTCCGGGAAATTCAATATAATATATTAGTATTTTTGTATCTTCTATTTATATCTTCATACGGAGGTCTACCTTATGTCTGACGCCGCTTATTTCACCGCCATGGAGGAGAAGATCCCCACCGGCAAGGTGCGTACCCGCTTTGCCCCCTCCCCCACCGGCTACATGCACATCGGCAACCTGCGCACCGCGCTGTACACCTGGCTCATCGCCCGCTCTCACGGCGGCACGTTTATCCTCCGCATCGAGGATACCGACCAGGGGCGGCTGGTGGAGGGCGCTACCGACGTCATCTACCGCACCATGGCCGAGTGCCATCTGACCCACGACGAGGGTCCCGATGTGGGCGGCCCCGTGGCGCCGTACATCCAGTCGGAGCGCCGGGACACCTATGGCAAATACGCCCGCCTGCTGGTGGAAAAGGGCGGCGCGTACTACTGCTTCTGCGAGAAGTGCGCCTCCGAGGAGGACACCGGCGACTTTGACCGCGCCGACGATCCCTGCCGCGACCTGCCGCTGGAAGACGCTCTGCGCCGCGTGGAGGCGGGCGAGCCTTACGTCATCCGCCAGCGCATCCCCAAGGAGGGCACCACCACGTTCCACGACGCCGTGTTTGGCGACATCACCGTGGAAAACAGCACGCTGGACGATCAGGTGCTGCTGAAGCGGGACGGTCTGCCCACCTACAACTTTGCCAACGTCATTGACGATCACCTGATGGGCATCACCCATGTGGTGCGGGGCAGCGAGTATCTGTCCTCCGCGCCCAAGTACGATCTGCTGTACCACGCCTTCGGCTGGGAGGTGCCCACCTACGTCCACTGCTCCCCCGTCATGCGGGACGCGCAGAACAAGATGTCCAAGCGCCACGGCGATCCCAGCTACGAGGATCTGAAGGCGGAGGGCTATCTCACTGATGCCATCCTCAACTATGTGGCGCTGCTGGGCTGGTCGCCCAAGGGCGAGCTGGCGGAACAGGAGATCTTTTCTCTCGGCGAGCTTGTAAAGGCATTTGACCTGACAGGCATTTCCAAGTCCCCGGCTATTTTCGACCGGGCAAAGCTGGATCATTTCAACGCCGTGTACCTGCGCGCCATGTCCCCGGAGGACTTTGCCAAGGCCGCGGAGCCGTACATCCGCCAGAGCGTCAAGGGCGACTTCGACGTGGCGGCCATCGCCGCGCTGCTGCAGGCGCGCTGCGAGCATCTCACCGATATCCCGGAGAAGGTGGACTTCTTCGACGTCTGCCCGGAGTACGACGTGGAATTCTTCACCAACAAGAAGTCCAAGACGAACCCGGAGGTCTGCAAGGCCATGCTGGAGGCCGCCATTCCCATGCTGGAGAATCTGCCCGCATGGACGGACGAGGCCATCCACGACGGTCTGATCGCGTTGGCCGAGCAGCTGGGCGTGAAGAACGCCACACTGATGTGGCCGGTGCGCATCGCCGCCGCCGGCAAGCTGGTGACGCCCGGCGGCGCTGTGGAGATCTGCCGCATCCTCGGCCGGGATGAGACGCTGCGCCGTCTCCGCGCCGGTCTGGAGAAGCTGGCATGAAAAACCAACTCCGCGCCATCGGCGACTTCTGGCGGCAGGAGTACGGCCGCTTCGTGGGCATGACCGCCATCGCCTTTCTGGTGCTGACCGTGCTGGCCTATATCGCAGGCCGCCTGTTCCCGGATATCCCCGTGACCGTCATGTCCTACTTCAACGACATGATTGACAGCTCCGGCATCGTACAGGAGGACGGCAGCTTCAGCGTGCTGGCGCTGCTGGGCAGCAATGTCCGCGCCATGGTGCTCTCCGCGCTGTACGGCTTCATCCCGTTTCTGTACCTCCCCGCCCTGTCGCTGGGGCTGAACGCCGCCATTATCGGCATGCTGGCCGCCATGATGCAGGAGCGGTGGCTCCTGTTCGCCGCCGGTATCCTGCCCCACGGCATTTTCGAGCTGCCCGCGCTGGTGCTGAGTCTGGCCGCCGGACTGTGCCTGTGCCAGAACATCAACCATTACATCCGCAAAAATGAAAAGGGCGTCATGAAGCCCCTGATGCTGAACCTCCTGCGTGTGATATGCCTGCTGGTGCTGCCGCTGCTGGTGGTCGCCGCCGTGATGGAATGCTATGTGACACCGCAGGTCATGCAGCTGTTTATGTAAGACCCGTTATCCCCGCGGCTATGCCGCGTATCTGAATCTGAAAGGAATGATCCCGCATGTGTGAAAAGATCACGAATGTTCCCGCGCTGTTCGGCCAGATGGTATTTGGTGAGCAGCAGATGCAGCAGCGCCTGCCCGCCGACATCTATCAGAAGTGGCAGCAGTGCCTGGCACAGGGAACTCCGCTGGATCGTTCCACCGCCGGGGAGATCGCCAACGCCATGAAGGACTGGGCGCTGGAAAAGGGCGCCACCCACTACACCCACTGGTTCCAGCCCATGACTGGCTTCACCGCCGAAAAGCACGACAGCTTCATCACCCGCGACGGCAAGGACGGCGTGGTCATGGAGCTGAGCGCCAAGGAGCTGAGCAAAGGTGAGGCGGATGCCTCCTCCTTCCCCTCCGGCGGCCTGCGCGCCACGTTCGAGGCTCGCGGCTACACCGCGTGGGATCCCACGTCCTACGCCTTCGTCAAGGATGAGACGCTGTATATCCCCACCATCTTCTGCTCCTACAGCGGGCAGACGCTGGACAAGAAAACGCCGCTGCTGCGCTCCATGCGCGTGCTGGATAAGGAGTGCATCCGCATCCTGCGGCTGTTCGGCAACACCGAGGCGCAGCACGTCACGCCGCAGGTGGGCCCCGAGCAGGAGTATTTCCTGATCGATGAGAAGGTGTACCGCCAGCGGGAGGATCTGAAGCTGTGCGGCCGCACGCTGTTCGGCGCCCGTCCCTCCAAGGGCCAGGAGCTGGACGACCACTACTATGGTGCCATCAAGCCCCGTGTGGCCGCGTTCATGCGGGAGCTGGATCAGGAGCTGTGGAAGCTGGGCGTGCTTGCTAAGACGGAGCACAACGAGGTGGCTCCCGCCCAGCATGAGATCGCACCCATCTACTCCGATGCCAACTCCGCCTGCGACAAGAACCAGCTGACCATGGAGCTGCTGAAAAAGGTGGCTGCCCGCCACGGACTTGTGTGCCTGCTGCATGAAAAGCCCTTTGCGGGCGTCAACGGCAGCGGCAAGCACGACAACTGGTCGCTGGCCACCGACACCGGCGAGAACCTACTGAAGCCCGGCAGCACCCCCAGCCAGAACGCTCAGTTCCTGCTGTTTCTGGCGGCGTTTATCAAGGGCGTGGACGAGTATCAGGAGATGCTGCGCTGCTGCGTGTCCTATCCCGGCAACGATCACCGTCTGGGCGGCAACGAAGCGCCCCCGGCTATCATCTCCATCTTCCTGGGCGACGAGCTGACCGCCATTCTGGACTCCATCATTCAGGGTACGGAGTACGTGGACATCACCAAGAAAAAGCTCACCATCGGTGTGGACACCCTGCCGGAGATCCCCCAGGACACCACCGACCGCAACCGCACCTCTCCCCTGGCCTTCACCGGCAATAAGTTTGAATTCCGTATGCTGGGCTCCAGCCAGTCCATCGCCAGCCCCAACGTGGTGCTGAACACCATCATGGCAGAGGAGCTGAGCCAGTTCGCCGACATTCTTGAGAAGGCCGACGACTTCCAGTCCGCGCTGCAAACCCTGCTGCACGACACCTTCACCGCCCACCAGCGCATTATCTTCAACGGCAACGGCTACGATGAGTCGTGGGTGCAGGAGGCCAAGCGCCGGGGACTTGCCAATCTGCGGGACACGGTGGACTGCATGCCCGCCTACATTGACAAAAAGAACATCGATCTTTTCACCAGACACGCCATCCTCACCGAGACGGAGATGCGCGCCCGGTACGAGATCCATCTGGAGAACTACTGCAAGGTATCCGCCATCGAAGCCAACACCCTGCTTGAGATGGCCATGCGGGGCGTTCTGCCCGCCGTAGCGCGCTATTCCGGCGACCTGGCCAAGGGCATGGCGCACAAGCAGGAAGCTCAGTTTTCTAACCTGTGCCGGATAGAGAAATACCTGATACAGGAGCTGGGCATTCAGGGCGGTCAGCTTCTGGATGTCTGCCAGAGTCTCTCTCAGGCGCTGGAGAACGCCCCCGCCGCGGACAGCGGCATCGACGCTGCCCGGTATTACCGCAGCGAGATCGTCACCCGCACCCAAAAGGCCGGTGAGCTGATCGGCCAGCTGGAATCGCTGGTGGATGCCAAGGCGTGGCCGTATCCCACCTATGCGGATATCCTGTTCAGCGTGTAAGACACCGTAAAAAACACTCCTCTGCCGTATGGCAGAGGAGTGTTCAGCTTGTCAAAAAAGTCCGAACGGACTTTTTTGACAAGCTGAGGCAAAATCGCAAAATAAAAAACAGTATTTTATTTTGCGATTTTGGTCGCTGCGGCGGGTGATTGAACGCGAAAGGGAACCCTGACGGTTCCCTTTCACACTATCCTTCCCTCCGATATGCGCGACCGGGCAGGTTTTTTGACAGTCTGCGTAAAAAACACTCCTCTGCCGTATGGCAGAGGAGTGTTTTTTCTGTAAAGCGTTTTTACTTTTCAGCCGTTTCCTTTTCCTGCTTCCTGGCGCGGCAGAAGTGGATGACCATAAACACCAGAAACGCCACGCTGATATAACCAAAGACGGGGTAGACGGTTCCGATGATCTCCGCAAAGCCCAGCAGACTGCCCGCCCATGCCAGCACGCTGATGGCCAGCAGGACGACCTTCTTGTGGGTACAGACAAGGGCGGATTTCTGCTCGATGTAGGCGCTCAGTCCCACCAGACTTGCCAGCGCGTTGCAGAACATGGCCACCAGCAGCATGATGCCGTAAATGGTGCCCATCGTGCCGTTCAGATGGCTGGCCAGTGCCACCATGGGCAGCTCCGCCTGCACCGCCTCCGGATAGGCTGCCAGGCTGGTGAGGATGCTCCCCGCCACCACCAGCAGCATGAGCCCGGCGAGGATGATGCCGCCGTAGATGTGTTTCTTCTCCCGGACATACTGCCCCACCGGGGACATGATGCCGATGCCGCCCAGAATGTTGTAGGCCACGAACGTCATGGTGGCAATGCCCCAATTGGGCATCAGCGGGTTGCTGTTGGTATACGTCAGGCGCAGGATGCCCTCCGTGCCGAAGGTACACCATGCGGCGATGGCAAAGCCCATCGTGGCCAACACCAGCAGCGGGATTAGGGCGGAGAAGGCGTTCACCATACCGCTGACGCCCAGCAGCGCCGTCAGGAACACCAGCAGCATGAACACGGCGCTGCCCAGCCAGGTGGGAACGCCGAACAGCTGCGTCAGCATGGCGCCCACACCGGCGGACATGGACACCACCACAAAGAACAGAAATACCGCGCCGATGGCGCCGGAGGCCGCCCGCAGCCATTTGATATCCCACGGCACCAGCAGCTGATCCATATCGGAGCAGCGGGTCATCTGCGTCAGGCGGATAAACAGAACGCCGATGACCACAAACAGCAGCGTCGCCAGCGCAAAGCCCACATAACCCCAGTTGCCGAAGGCGCCGAAAAACTGCCAAAGCTCCTGCCCGGAGATAAAGCCCGCGCCCAAAAAACAGCCGACGTAGGTAAACGCCAGCGTCCAAGTCTTGATCTGTTTCATGTGTCACCTCATGTTGAATATACCCATACAATATAGCCTATTTCCCTCCCCGCGTCAACCCCGGAGCGGCTGCGGGAAAGTCTGATAGGTTATGGGAATTTCTTTCACTGAATGCTTCGGTTTTCCGTTGACGGTGCCGCCGGGATGTTGTATAATATGACTGGAAAAAGTGCCGGTTCAGGCGCATATATTGCTTTAAATAGCAAAAGAAACTGTGCAGGAGGACGATCAGCATGATACATACCATTGACGGCATCATCGCCGCCGCCAAGGGCGGCACCACCGGTGTCATCGCCGTGGCAGCCGCTCACGACCAGCCCGTGATCGAGGCGGTGGTGGAGGCTCGTAAGGAGGGCATCGCCACGCCCATTCTGGTGGGACATGTGGACGAGATCAGCGCCATGCTTACCGCACTGGGCGAGAACCCCGCCGACTACGAGATCATCGCCGGCGACACCGATCAGGACTGCGCGGCCAAGGCTGTGGCGCTGTGCGCCGAGGGTAAGGCCAACTTCCTGATGAAGGGCATTCTGGGCACCGCCGACCTGATGCGTGCTGTTTTCAATAAGGAGCACGGTCTGCGTACCCAGCATCTGACCACCCACTGCATGCTGTACGAGATCCCCGCGCTGGGTCGTATGCTGGTGCTGACCGATGGCGGCGTGAACACCTTCCCCGATCTGGAGAAGAAGGCGGACATTCTGGAGAACGCCGCTATGGTGCTGCAGGCGCTGGGCTATGAGCATATCAACGCCTCCTGCGTGTGCGGCGCCGAGCAGGTGAATCCCAAGGTACAGTCCACCGTGGACGCCGATGCTCTCAGCAAGATGACCGACCGCTGGGCAAAGTACAACATGGACGTGTGCGGCCCCGTGGCCCTAGATCTGGCGGTGAGCGAGGAGGCCTGCCGCCACAAGCACTACACCGCCCCCGGCGCAGGCAAGGCGGACATCCTGCTGGTACCCAACTATGAGGTGGGCAACGGCATCGGCAAGGCGGCCAACCTGTTCGGCAACGCCAAAAACGCCGGCATCATTCTGGGCGCCAAGGTGCCCATCGTGCTGGTGAGCCGCGCCGACAGCGCCTACTCCAAACTGGCATCCATCGCTCTGGGCAGCGTCCTTTCCAGCCGCATGAAGCTGGCGTAATGGCGTATTGCACAAGAAATTGTTTCGTCTCGCTACGATTTTAACAAATTTTCTTGGCTTGTTTGATAAATGCTTGACAATTATCACGGCAACACCTATCATAAGTATGGTTCGACTGCCGCAGCGCGGTGTGGACATAGTACAATAACGTAAAAGAGGAGATTATGTTATGGTAAATCAGGAATACTACAATCTGGGTACGGCGCCCTCCGTCATCCGCCAGCTGTTCGCCTACGGTCTGGAGCAGGCCGCCAAGGTGGGCGCTGACAAGGTGTACGACTATTCTCTGGGCAACCCCAGCATTCCCGCCCCCAAGAAGGTCAACGAGTCCATCAAGAAGATCGTGGACGAGATGGATTCCATCAAGCTGCACGGCTATTCCATGGCTGCCGGCTTCGATACCGCCCGCGCTGCCGTGGCCAAGGATCTGGCCAATCGCTTCGGTCTGGATGTGAAGGCCAGCGAGCTGTTCTTTACCTGCGGCGCCGCTCCCGCCCTGATCTCCATTATCAAGGCGCTGATCGTGGACGCTGACAGCGAGATCATGGCTGTCGCCCCCTTCTTCCCCGAGTATCGCCCCTTCGTCAACGCCAATGGCGGCAAGCTGGTGGTCGTCCCCGCCGACACCAAGGCGTTCCAGATCCATCTGGATGAGGTGGAGAAGCGCATCACCAAGAACACCCAAGGCATCATCATCAACTCCCCCAACAACCCCTCCGGCGTTGTGTACACCGAGGAGACGCTGAAGGGTCTGGCCGCTCTGCTGGAGCGCAAGAGCGCCGAGTACGGCCACTCCATCTACATCATCGCCGACGAGCCCTACCGTGAGCTGGTGTATGGCGGCGTGAAGGTTCCCTTCATCCCCTGCCTGTACAAGAACACCATCGTCTGCTACTCCTATTCCAAGTCCCTGTCCCTGCCCGGCGAGCGTATCGGCTATGTGTACGTCCCCGGCTTCGCTGACGACGCCGACGCGGTGTATGCCGCCATCGCCGGTGCCGCCCGTATTATGGGTCACGTCTGCCCGCCCACGCTGATGCAGAAGGTCATCGAGTACTGCGCCGAGGAGCGCCCCGACCTGGTGGCCTACGACGAGAACCGCAACCTGCTGTACAACAGCCTGCGTGAGATGGGCTACGAGTGCGCCAAGCCCGACGGTGCGTTCTATCTGTTTGTGAAGGCGCCCAACGGCGATGCCAACGCCTTCTCCGAGAAGGCCAAGCTGGAGCACAACCTGCTGGTGGTGCCCGCCGACGGCTTCGGCTGCCCCGGCTACTTCCGCCTAAGCTACTGCGTGGCCAACGACATGATCCAGCGCAGCCTGCCTGCTTTCAAGGCCATGATCGAGAGCTATAAGTAAGCTTTCACCCACCCGCACTTATATAAAAGTGTCCGCAGTTGTGCTGCGGACACTTTTGTCTACTGAGGGACCCCGGTTGCACATTGTAGGGGTGGACGCCCTTGTCCGCCCCGTTCCCCTGTCATTCCGTAGGGGACGGCGTCCTCGACGTCCCGTTTCCGCGCGGCTCTTGTTCCGCTCTGTAGGGGCGGACGACCCTGCCCGTCCCGTTCCCCTGTCATTCCGAGTCAGTGCGCGCACTGGCGTGGGAATCCGTTTCCCCTTGCCTCCCTCTGCGAGGAAGGTGGCAGCGCGTAGCGCTGACGGAGGGAGCGATATCACACGGCAATTCCTCTCCCCCAGTCGCCTGCGCCGACAGCCCCCTCCCAGCGGGGGCCTTGCAGCGAGGCGCTGCCGCGCTGATGGGACGTCGTACCCCAAGGGCATTTGTTCCGCTGCGCTCCACGGCAGGACGCCGTCCCCTACGGGCGGTTCAACGCACCTGCCCCATAGGGCGGCTCGCCCTCAGGCCGCCGTTTATCCGCAGGCGTTTCCTCCCGTGCAGCGAAGCAAAGCATCCCGCCCGTTATGCAGTGCGCCCACCTGACCTTTCGTAGGAAGCA